>OKSA01000015.1_pt1 | contig 155033 bp, 177 predicted proteins | sample 1601181 | NCBI WGS metagenome assembly OKSA01 (sample SAMEA3541538, study PRJEB24748) | human gut metagenome | biome: human gut; feature: human-associated habitat; material: faeces | place: China | collected 2012
CCCTAGAAAAAGAAGAGAACACCATAAGTATTAACCACGCCAACATTATATACTAATTTGAATATCGTTAGTCAAGGAAAATATGACTATTTTTTTTATATCTTTGTAAAGCTTTTATTTATAAGTGTTTATGAGAATTTTGTATATAATACAAATGTATACAAATAATAAATATTTTAAACAAAGACCTTAGGCTTTGTTTAACAGTGAGAGACCTAAGGCTCGAACTGAAGTAAAAAAAGATAATCAAATAAATGATTACCTTATTACTATGTTAACTATTCTACCCGGAATAGTTATTATTTTTACTATTTCTTTACCTTCTAACCACTTTTTAATAATGTCACTATTTAGAGCTTCTTTTTCTAAGTCTTCTTTAGAAATATCTTTAAATACTTTAACAGTATCTCTTACTTTACCATTAACTTGAATGGCTATTTCAATGGTATCTTCAGTAGTCTTAGATTCATCATAAGTAGGCCATGGTTCATAAGTTATAGTATTATTATGTCCTAACATACTCCAAAGTTCTTCTCCTAGATGAGGACATAATGGACTAAGTATTTTAACAAAACCTTCAGCATATTCAGTAGGTAAATAACCTTCTTTATATACAGCATTAATAAAGATCATCATTTGACTAATTGCCGTATTAAAGTTAAGTGTTTCATAGTCATTAGTTACTTTCTTTATGGTTTGATGATATATCTTTTCAAGATTTTTATTTTCTTTATCAAGAACTTTGTTTTCTTCAAATAATCTATATATTCTATCAAGGAATTTCTTTGAAGCATCTATACCAGCATTACTCCATGGTTTATCTGCTTCAAGTGGTCCCATAAACATTTCATATAATCTTAGAGCATCTGCTCCATGAGATACTACTATATCTGATGGATTTACAACATACTCTGGATATCTCTTACCCATCTTAATATTGTTTTCTCCTAGTATCATACCTTGGTGAACTAGTTTTTTAAATGGTTCTGGTACTGGTGATATGCCTTTATCATATAGATAATTACACCACATTCTAGAGTATAATAAGTGACCAACAGCGTGTTCTGGCCCTCCGACATATAGATCTACTGGCATCCAGTGTTTTAATAATTCTGGTTCTCCTATCTCGTTATCATTATGTGGATCGATATATCTTAAATAATACCAAGAAGAGCCTGCGGCTCCTGGCATAGTGGAAGTTTCTCTTTTACCCTTCATACCATCTATTACTACATTTTTCCATTTAGTAGCATTCTCTAATGGTGCCATACCATTCTTACCTTTATAGTCATCCATTATTGGAAGAGTAAGTGGTAACTCTTCATCTGGTACTAATTTGATAGTACCGTCTTCCATATGAATTACTGGTACAGGTTCACCCCAATATCTTTGACGAGCAAATATCCATTCTCTTATTTTATAGTTAACTTTCTTAGTACCTAATTTATTTTCTTCAAGATATTCTATCATCTTTTTGATAGAGTCTTCTTTATTTAAACCATTTAAGAACCCGCTATTGATGTGAAGCCCATCTCCTGTATAAGCTTCTTTAGCGATATCGCCGCCTTCAATTACTGGTATGATATCTAGATTAAATTTCTTAGCAAATTCATAGTCTCTTTCATCGTGAGCAGGTACTGCCATAATGGCTCCATTAGCATAACTTGCTAGAACATAATCACTTATCCAGATAGGTATCTTTTTGTTATTTACTGGATTAATAGCATAAGCTCCGGTGAATACACCTGTTTTTTCTTTACTAGCATTTGTTCTTTCTAGTTCTGACTTAGAGGCTGATAACTTGATATAATCCTCTACTACATCTTTATATTCAGAAGTTGTTATTTCTTTTACTAGACTATGTTCAGGAGCAAGCACACAGTAGGTAGCACCAAACAAGGTATCACACCTTGTAGTGAATACTGTGAATTCTTTATCGGTACCATCTACTTTGAAAGTAATATTAGCACCATAACTCTTACCTATCCAGTTTCTTTGGATTTCTTTAGTGGATTCTGGCCAATCTAAATTATCTAGGTTATTTAGAAGTCTATCGGCAAATTTTGGTATATCCATAGACCACTGCTTCATATTCTTTCGAACTACTGGATAGCCTCCTCTTTCACTTTTACCATCTATTACTTCATCGTTAGATAGTACTGTTCCTAATTCTTCACACCAGTTAACGGGCATATCAATATATTTAGCATAGCCATCCATATATAGTCTTTTAAATATCCACTGGGTCCATTTGTAATAAGATGGATCTGCTGTTGATATTTCTCTATCCCAATCATAAGAAAAACCTAATTCTTTTAATTGTTTTTTGAATACTTTAATATTTGACTCGGTGAAGCCGCTTGGATGATTTCCTGTTTTAACGGCATATTGTTCTGCAGGTAGGCCAAAGGCATCCCAACCCATTGGATGTAAAACATTATAGCCTTGCATTCTCTTCATTCTTGCTACTATGTCAGTGGCTGTATATCCTTCGGGATGACCTACATGAAGACCTACTCCTGATGGATATGGAAACATATCTAGAGCATAATACTTTGGTTTACTAAAGTCTTTTGTATCGGTCTTAAATGTTTTATTTTCTTCCCAATAATCTTGCCATTTCTTTTCTGTCTTTCTAAAATTATACATTTTTGTTACCTCTTTTCTTTGCTGTATTAGTCTTTTTTGGGACATTTTTATCTTTAGGAGTATCTTTTACTTTGATAGTCTTAGTACTTACCATACCATGTTTTTGATAGTATCTACCAAGTAGACCATATAGGATAATTATAAGTAATATTATTATAAATATACCTACGATTAATTGCCACATCCATTTATCTAATAATTTAGATATTATTATATATGTTGTATCTATAATAAAGGTATTAACAAAAGCCGTAGCATAAATAAATTTCTTATAGTTTATTTTACTTTGATCTAATCGGTAGAGGCTAACTAAGTAATAGAATTCTACGGGTACTTTATTGGGATTATATTTAGTTTTCTTTCTTACAAAGATTAACCAATATAATATAAATACTCCAATATATACAATTAAGAATTCTAATAATATTTTTAGTATATCTTTCATAAATGCCTCCTTATATATCTATGTATTATACTATGATTTTTCTATATATTCAAGTAAATTTATAAATACATTTATATATTTTTTATCTAAACCTTTTCTTTTTAGTTTTCTTATTTTTATTCTTTTCTTTCTTATTTCTAAATCACTAAATAGTATCTTATCTAATTCTTCTTTTAAGTTTGTTCTTATTTCTAGATCAAATAAGATATTTTTTATTTCTTCATTTATTATTACATCTGATCCTACAAGTATATTAGTACCTTTGATATTTACTTTGATTTCTCTACCTACGATAGCATTATCTATTTTTATGATAAAGTCATCTCTATCATAATAAGTGCTATAACTTATTGTTTTATCTTCAATATTTACTTCAGTTATATTTCTAGTATTTTTAAATCTAAGTAAGTATGTTCTTCTGGATAATAAGTTCTTACCTTCTTCTCTTGAGATAATAAATGTATAATTATCTAATTCATACTGATAATTAAACTTAGTTATCATGTATAAGCCTTTTTTATAGTTATTAGAATAGCCATCATCTTCGTAGAAGGAATACTCACCATTATCTAGTGGATATATATTTAGTTCTAATATACTTGGTATATCTTCTTTAATATTTATACTTGTTGGTATGATAGAACCGGCTTTAACAAATACAGGATAGTCTTCATCACGATAGAAGTTATTATAGTATTTATTACCAGTATATTTTTTACCATTTAGGTAATCAAACCATATACCATTTGGTACATATATTTTCTTTATAGATCTTTTGATAACACTATTTTTTCTTTCAGTAATTGGGGCTACAAAGAAGTTTCTACAGAAGAAGTATTCATTCTTATATAGTGGTTCATCTATTATCTTAGGATAATCTATATAGAATGGTTTTACTAGTCCATGCCCAGTTTTATGATAGTTATAACTTTCACTATATAGATATGGTATTAGTTTATATCTTAAATTCATATAGTATATTATATTATTTCTAATGATACTATTCCATTTCCATGGTTCTCTTTTATAGTATACTCCGCCTTCACTAGCTAAGAGAAATATTGGTGAGAAACAAGAGAACTCAATATACCTTAAGTATAATTCGTCTTCTTCAATACCACCGTGATAGCCACCAATAGGATGAGCTATAAAGGATAAGCCTATGTTATATCCTTGAGAATTATATCTTGGTAATAAATTTAATGTTGTCCAGTTTACTAAGGTTTTACCACTCCAAATAATAGGATATCTATGCATAGCTATATTTGCATTTCTAGATAGTGTTAATCCTCTTATATTTTTTATATTACTTAGTCCATGGTGATAGTGGTCTATCTTCCATAAATTTATTCTATCTAATGGATTATTATAATCAATACTATATACTGATACTCCAAGATTATTTAAGTTATTTATAAATATATTAAAATATATACCTATCTTATCATTAGATAAAGGAATAAAGTTTACTTTATCTAAGTTAGTATAACTACTTATATAGTTATATTCATTAGTACCTTTATTTATATAACTAGTAGGATTTATTGTTACTCCTAGTTTTATATTATTGTTATTTAAATAACTACTTATATATTTTAAATCTATACTTGGTATTAATGTACTTCCATTATGCCAATAGTCTCCAAGTAGAAATACTGATATTGGAATATTATTTATATTGAATTTATTTACTAAATTAACTATATCACTAGTACTATAGTTATCGTTCTTATACCATATAGCTCCAAGAGCATATCTTGGTATTAGATTAGGATAACCTGTTAAAGTGAAATAATCTGTTAGACAGCCTTCAAAATCATTATTATACATAATTAGATATAAATCTTTTATATCCTTAGGTCTTTCTATGAAATTATCGTTTTCATCTAATACTAGAGACCCAGAATCATCTATTAGACATATTCCGTCTAAGGAATATAATCCTTTATCTAATATTATTTTATCTTTGATACTATCTATTGAATAATTAATGGCTCGCATATTTCTTATTTCTTTGCTACCTGCCTGCCATTCTTTATTGGTACCATTTATTACTGCTTTTATATTACTACCAAAAGTAGTTGATTTGAAATCACTATCTTTTACATAAGATAAAGTAAATATACCAGTATCTATTTGAATAAGAGTATTACTTTCAGTAATAGAATATGGTACTTTAGGGAAAGATCTATTTATTACTAAAGAAGTTGGTCTATCTTCAAATACACCATTAATACTATATTCTAATCTTATCATTCTAGGAGTTAATATTGTAAATCTATATTTATTACCTATAATATAAGATTCTTTATCACTAATTAATTTATTTTTACTATCTATATAGTAATTACTTACATTAGTCATAATATCCTTTCCTTTCTATTCTTTTTATCTACATATCTATTTTACTTTATAAGGCACCAAACTAGTGTTAATACCAAAATTTATTTTTCATTTTTCGCCTTTCCATGAATACTTATCTTCTCTTGGCGACTTTCGCCGCCCTTGCCCCTAACAGACTTCGCCTGTTTGAGGGGCCTCTTACCAAGTTCTTCCTACCAAAGTTATCTCAAATTAACTGCTTACGCACTTAATTTGTATGGTTTACTACTTGAGCCATCTCCCCCCGACTCTATTCCTAGTTCAGAACTTAGAGAAAGGACTGGCACGGCCCCAGACGCATTACACGCACCGTTGTAGTAGTTCACAAAGCCGTCCGAATCCACATACCACGCATAGTACGAAAGGCGGGAAAAAGGGGTTAATAACCATCCAGTATTGCTTCCATTATTTGTTATAATTGCTTTCATCCAGTTGTTTGAGGTACAAGTTCTATTATCGTAATCGTATAGTGTTTTATCTTTACACTGATTTAAATCTGCCGCATAGCCATAATCACTTGTATATGCTAGTGCTATTTTTCCTGTCCATGGTGTTGTTGGTCTTCCTGTATATACTGTTGTTCCTCTTTCTTTTTCATACATTAAATTTGGATATACTGTATTACTATTCCAACCTCCTAGATTATATGTTGTCTCTGCAATCATATTTCTTGTGATATCATTTTTTATTCCTGTACTTGTAAAATTGCAGTCTACTGTAGCATTATTTTGACCACTATAACATTTGCCTGATGCACTATTATAGTATAAACCCTGTCCTAAATTATTATCATTAGAATCTGTTGTATAATAGTCACTTGGATTTAAAAGTTTCATTAATCTTGCTGTAGTCCAGTCATTTTTACCAAAATTGCTTTCTGCACCAGTACTGGTGTCCTTATTGTCCCAAGAATATGTTCCTATTTGACTACCTCTTATTAATTTTAATTTCCCATCAAACACACCTATTATTCGCCATGTTTCACATGTACTAGATGTTTGATTACTATAGTCAGAACAATTAAAGTATATATAGTTATTTGGACTTGCTCCATAATATCTTATATTACCACCATCTAAATCAGTTGTAGTACCACCTAATCTATCATTCATAAGTGATACTGAAGGTGCTGTGTTATAAGTAATACTATTATTTGTTACTGTTGTCTTTGATGCAGTAGTATAAAGCTTGGTTATATATTCTGCGGCTGTTGGAGGCGGAGTATATGTATCAGTAACTAATGTTACTCCGCTAGGGACGACTAAGTCGCCACCATTTTCATAACCTAGTACTGTAGATAGTTCTATTGTTTTATTTGTACTATTTTTGTTTTCTAGATGTAGTTTGATATATTTCTTATCATTTTCTTCAATTGTACCAGTGGCTGGATCTTCTGATGTATCATACACTTTTACTGTAACTCCTGAAGTTGTTTGATAGGCTACGCCATATTTTACAGTACCTGGATTAGTGTTGGTAAGCATGTAATAGACATTACTTGAACCATTCGCAGGTATTGAAGCATAGGAATCGTCATTAATATATACATCAATACCGGTATCAGTCACGGTACCAATATAATTACTTAAAGCGTAAGTTTGATATAATTTTACTATTCCTAGTGAAATTGTAACTACTGATAAGGTAACTGAAGTAACAATTAACATTCTTTTTTTACTCATATAATCACTCTCTATTCTATAAATTAATTTTATCATAAAGATATATTTTATGCAATATTATTGTTATTAAAATTATTAATTCTCAGATAATTGATATGGATTACTTGAAGTACCATCTCCTACTTCTATGGCTAAATCTGAATCTAGAAAAACTACTGGGTGAACGCCGTAGGAGGCATATACATTACTAAGGCTATTTATATGGTTTGTTGAACTTATTCCCCAAGTACCATATGAACGAGCTGAATTTTGTGTTATTGTCCATTGGATAACGCCATTATACATCCAATCACTATTTTTACATGATGTATTGTCATAATTGTATAAATTTTGTGTACAGCTACTTAAGTCTGCAGCATAACCATAATCTGATGGATATATTAGACCTATGTTACCAGCTCATGGTGTTGTTCTTCCTGAATATACTGTTGTTCCTCTTTCATAAGCATATATTTGGTTTGTAAATATTGTATTACTATTTTCATAGTCTAATATTGTAGATAGTTTTATTGTTTTGGATGTGCTATTGGTATTTTTTATTCGTAATCTGATATATTTTCTTTCGTTTTCTTCTATTGTACAACTTGGTAAATCTTTTGAGGTACTATAATACTTTTACTGTAACTCCTGAAGTTGTTTCATAGGCTACGCGCAATACTTTACAGTACCTGAGTTTGTATTTGTTAGCATATAATAGACACTATTTGAACTATTCGCAGGTATTGAAACATAGGAATCGTCATTAACGTATACATCAATACCGGTATCAGTAGTACTACCAATATAATTGCTTAAAGCATATGTTTGATATAACTTTACTATTTCCTAGTGAAATTATAATTACTAATAAAATGATAGAAATAACTATTACTATTCTCTTTTGATTCATGTAATCCTGCTCTATTCTACTCTATATGTAATTTTACCATAAAGTAGTATTTAATGCAAATGATTTATTACAAAAAAAGATACTCAAATGAGTACCTTTTAATTTAATTATTCAATAATGTTAGTTACTGAACCAGCACCAACAGTGTGTCCACCCTCACGGATTGAGAACTTAGTTCCATTTTCAACTGCGATTGGAGCTATTAATTCAACTGTCATAGTAACATTGTCACCAGGCATAACCATTTCAGTTCCTTCAGGAAGTGTAACAACACCAGTTACATCTGTAGTTCTGAAATAGAATTGAGGTCTATAGTTTGTAAAGAATGGAGTATGTCTTCCACCTTCTTCTTTAGAAAGTACATATACTTGTGCTTCAAATTTCTTATGTGGATGAACTGTTCCAGGTTTAGCAAGAACTTGTCCTCTTTCAACATCTTTTCTATCAATACCTCTTAATAATACTCCAGCATTATCTCCAGCTTCTGCATAGTCAAGTTGTTTTCTAAACATTTCAATACCAGTAACTACTGTTGATTTAGTAGGTTTTAATCCAACAATTTCAACTGTATCATTAAGTTTTAATTGTCCTCTTTCAACTCTACCAGTAACTACTGTTCCTCTACCAGTAATAGTGAATACATCTTCAATTGACATTAAGAATGGTTTGTCGTTATCTCTTTCAGGAGTTGGAATCCATTCATCAACTGCATCCATAAGGTCTTCAATAGCCTTAACATACTTAGGATCTCCTTCAAGAGCTTTAAGAGCAGAACCTCTAATGATTGGAGTATTGTCTCCATCAAATCCGTATTCAGTAAGTAATTCTCTTACTTCCATTTCAACTAGGTCTAATAATTCTTCATCATCAACCATATCACATTTGTTTAAGAATACAACCATTCTAGGTACACCAACTTGTCTAGCAAGTAAGATGTGCTCTCTTGTTTGAGCCATAGGGCCATCAGTTGCAGCAATAACTAGGATTGCTCCATCCATTTGAGCAGCACCAGTAATCATGTTTTTAACATAGTCTGCGTGTCCTGGACAGTCAACGTGTGCATAGTGTCTCTTTTCTGTTTGGTATTCAACATGTGAAGTGTTGATTGTAATACCTCTTTCTCTTTCCTCTGGAGCTTTATCGATATTTGCATAATCCATGAATTCAGCTCCACCTTTAGCAGCTAATACTTTTGTAATAGCAGCTGTTAATGTTGTTTTACCATGGTCAACGTGGCCGATAGTACCAATGTTAACGTGTGGTTTTGAACGATCAAATTTAGCTTTTGCCATAATAATTTCCTCTCTTTCTTAATTTACATATTCTATTTTATCATATTATTATTATTTTTCAAGTATTTTTACTAATTTCCACCATTTTTTTTGATGATTTCATCAGCAATTGATTTTGGAACTTCTTCGTAATGATCTAGTTCCATTACATAGTTACCTCTACCTTGAGTAGAACTTCTTAAACTTGTTGCATAACCGAACATTTCAGCTAGTGGTACCATTGCAGTAAATGCAATAGCGTTTCCTCTAGCTTCTTGGCCTTGTGGTTTACCACGTCTTGCAGTTAAGTCGCCAATTACAGCACCAGTGTATTCATCTGGAGCAGTAACTACTACTTTCATTATTGGTTCAAGTAATACTGGTTTACATTTGTTTCTCATTTCTTTAACTGCAAGTGAAGCAGCTATTTTAAATGCCATTTCTGATGAGTCTACATCGTGGTATGATCCATCAAATAATGTAGCTTTAACATCTACCATAGGGTAACCTGCCAAAATACCAGTTTGCATTGCTTCTTGAAGTCCTTTATCGATAACCGAAATGTATTCTCTAGGAACTACACCACCAACGATGTTATCAACAAATTCATAACCTTTTTCAGGATTTGGTTCAAATCTAACCCAAACATGTCCATATTGTCCGCGTCCACCTGATTGTTTAATGTGTTTACCTTCACATTCACCCATTTGAGTAATTGTTTCTCTGTATGCAACCATTGGGGCACCAACAGTAGCTTCAACATTAAATTCTCTTCTCATTCTATCTACGATAATATCAAGGTGTAATTCACCCATACCAGAGATAGTTGTTTGACCAGTTTCTGGATCTGTATGCATTCTAAATGTTGGATCCTCCTCTGCTAATTTTTGAAGAGCAATTGCCATCTTTTCTTGGTCAGCTTTTGTTTTTGGTTCAACAGCCTGAGTAATAACCGGTTCTGGGAATTCCATACCTTTCATTATTACTGGTTTCTTTTCATCACATAAAGTATCAGCAGTTGTAGTATTTTTAAGACCTACAGCAGCACCGATTTCACCAGCATATATTTCTGGAATTTCTTCTCTGTGATTAGCATGCATTAATAATATTCTACCAATTCTTTCCTTAACATCTTTAGTAGAGTTAAGTACATAAGAACCGCTCTTTAAAGTACCTGAATATACTCTAAAGAAAGTTAATCTTCCTACGAATGGGTCAGTAGCAATTTTAAATGCTAATGCTGTAAATGGTTCTGAATCTGATGGATGTCTTAATACAACATTACCCTTCATATCAGTACATTCAATTGATGGAACATCAGTAGGAGCTGGTAAGTAATCTACTACAGCATCAAGTAATAACTTAATACCCATATTACCTAAAGCAGTTCCACACATAACTGGGAAGAATTCTGCTTTTAATACACCTTTTCTGATGGCTTTCTTAAGTTCTTCTACAGTAACTTCTTCACCATCAAGATATTTCATCATTAAATCTTCATCAAAATCAGCAGCAGCTTCAATTAATATATTTCTATATTCTTCGGCTTTAGCCTTCATATCTTCAGGAATCTCGATTTCAGTATAATTTTCTTCTTGTTTGCCATCAAAGTGATATGCTTTCATAGTAACTAAGTCAATTACACCATTAAAATCAGATTCAGCTCCAATAGGAAGCTCCATAGCAGCAGTATTTGCTCCTAATCTATCTTTGATTGTACCTAAACTAAAATAGAAATCTGCTCCCATTTTATCCATTTTATTAGCAAATATAATTCTAGGTACACCATATTCATTTGCTTGTCTCCATACTGTTTCACTTTGTGGTTCTACACCAGCTTGAGCATCAATAAGTAAAACAGCACCATCTAATACTCTTAAACTTCTTTGAACTTCAATAGTAAAGTCAACGTGTCCTGGAGTATCTATAATATTAAATCTATAACCCTTCCAGAATGCAGTAGTAGCGGCACTAGTAATTGTAATACCTCTTTCTTGCTCTTGAGCCATCCAGTCCATTTGTGATTCACCATCATGAGTTTCACCAATCTTATGAATCTTATGTGTATGGAATAGAATTCTCTCAGTACAAGTTGTTTTACCTGCATCAATATGGGCCATGATTCCAATGTTTCTAGTATGATCTAAGCTTATTTCACGAGCCATAATTCATTTTCCTTTCTTACCATCTATAATGAGCAAATGCTTTATTAGCCTCTGCCATCTTGTGTGTATCGTCTTTCTTCTTAACTGAAGCACCTGTTCCGTTAGATGCATCAATTATTTCATTAGCAAGATTTTCAGCCATAGAATGACCATTTCTTAATCTTGCATATTGAGCAAGCCATCTGAATGCTAGTGCTTGCGCTCTATCTGGTTTAACTTCTACTGGTACTTGGTAGTTAGCTCCACCAACTCTTCTTGATTTAACTTCAAGAGCGGGTTTGATGTTATCCATAGCCTTGTTAAATACTACCATAGCATCTTCTCCAGTTTTTTCTTTGATTATATCAAAAGCATCATATATAATATTTTGAGCAGTTCCTTTTTTACCATCTTTCATGATATGGTTAACTAATTTAGTAACTACTTTTGAATTATATATAGGATCTGCTAAAACATCTCTTTTAGTAGCTCTTCTTTTTCTCATAATTTTTATATCCTCCCTTCAATATTATTGATTTTTATTTTTTGTCTCTTTTAGCACCGTATTTGCTTCTACCTTGCTTTCTGTTTTGAACTCCAGCAGTATCTAAAGTACCTCTAATGATGTGATATCTAACACCGATTAGGTCTTTAACTCTTCCACCTCTTATTAAAACAACACTGTGTTCTTGTAAGTTGTGGCCAATTCCTGGAATATAGCAAGTAACTTCCATACCGTTAGAAAGTCTTACTCTGGCATATTTTCTTAATGCTGAGTTTGGCTTCTTAGGGGTAATAGTACCAACTCTAGTACATACTCCTCTTTTTTGAGGTGATACTTGGATTGTTTGTTTCTTTTGAATACTATTTTTACCAACTAATAATACTGGAGATTTACTCTTTCTATTTTTCTTAGTTCTTGACTTCTTAGTTAACTGATTAATTGTAGGCATAATCTCACTCCTTTCTTACACATATCCTGGTGTTTCATATTCTTCCTTAAATTTAAGTTTTGTCCATGACAAAACCTAAACTCGCAAGTGATTTAATTATAATATTAATGTCTTTTAAAGTCAATACTTTTTATCTACTTTTTTAGAAAAATACATAATATTTTATTCTATATTTAATATTATTATACTTTTTATTTTAATTATGTGTATAAAAATAAATTATCTCTACTCTATTTACAAAAAAATAAAAATATAGTAATATTATTATAGTAATAGAAAGAAGGAAATAATATAATGAAAATAAAAAAATTTTTAATTTTAGCACTTTTAATAATATTAATAACACCAGGATGTAGTATAACTAAAGATTCAATGGAGGATATAACTATTTATACTACTATCTACCCTATTAAGTATTTACTGGATAGTTTGTATGGTGATAATGCTACAATAAATAGTATTTATCCATCAGGAGTAGATACTAATGATTATGAATTATCTGATAAAAAACTAGAAGAATATTCTAAGACTGATTTATTTGTATTTAATAGTTTGGATAAAGATAGAGATTATGCTGTTAAGATGATAAATAAGAATAAAAACTTAAAAGTTATTGATGTATCTCTTGGTATTACTTATGTAGATGACATTACTGAACTATGGCTTAATCCTTATAATTATTTAATGATGGCGCAGAATACTAAAGATGGTTTACTTGAATATATTGATAATCCTTATTTGATATCTAATACTGATGGTACTGGTATTGAGAATAAATATGAAGAATTAAAATATAATTTATCTAGATTAGATGCTGATTATAAAGAAGATATTAATCTTGCTACTTATAAAACAATAGTAGTAGATGATGATATGTTTAAATTTTTGGAAAAATATAATTTAAGAGTTATATCTCTTGAAGATAATGATAATTTAACTGATAGTACTATTAATGAAGTTAAGAAGTTAGTTAATAATGGTACTATTAAATATATATATTCTTCAAAAGATGAAACTAATGATGTTTGTAAAAATATTATTAATAACTATGGCATTGACTTAGTTACTTTGAATACTATGGAAACTATTGATGGTGGAATTACTAATTCTAATGAAAATTATATAACTATTATGAATAATAATTTGGATCTTTTAAATAAAGAATTATATAAATAATTAAAAAGTACTTGTCAAACAAAAAAAAATGTAATATAATTATATTACGTTTTACGGCGAGATAGCTCAGTTGGCTAGAGCATTCGGTTCATACCCGAAGGGTCGAGGGTTCGAATCCCCCTCTCGCTACCAAGAGGAATTCTGCTCGAACTTTTATGTTTGAGTTTGATAAATAACTAATTCGTGATACGGATTAGTTTTTTTGTTGTTAAAAACTATCCTAGAAGAAAGGATGGTATTATGGTAAATATTATTAAAGAAGAATTACCTATTGAAGAATCATTAAGAAAAAAATTAGAACTAATATGTGAGTTTGCAAAAACTACACCGACAATTATTAATGGAAACATAAGAAAGATTGATAAAACTAATTTAACTTATATTGAGCCAAATAGAATTATTATAAAAAATAAAACTTTCTTAATATTTAATTATTCTAACGAAGTCTTTATTGAAAATTTATCTAATAAAATCAAATTATCTGAATTAGAAGATTATTTAAAAACTATCTAAATACTATTTATACCATAATCAGGGAATTGACAAATCTTAAAAAAATGATATTATATATAACCAATGAAAGAGGTATTCTCTAGAAATGGAGGTACACCGATGATAAAAATCAAAGATAGAATTAAAATATATAATATTGATTTTAATGAGGAGTCAGTAGTATTTAGACTTTACTAGATACTATTGTCTCCTCTTTTTTAGTAAAAGGAGTTGAAGTATATGAAAGATGAAGAAAGAATATGTGGTTTATATTTAAGAGTATCTACCGAAGATCAAGCTAAAGAAGGTTTTAGTTTACCAGAACAAAAAGAAAGATTAGAAGCACTTAATTTAAGAGTTAAAACTTTAAATGATACGATTAAGGAAAAGGATAATGAAATATCAATTTTAAAATCTAAAATACAAGATTTAAAAAATATGTTAGATTACTGGAAAGATAAATTTAATAAATTAATATCTTTCTTACATGTCAAACTTCACAGTTGGTATGATAAAGATGATAAATACATTGATGTAGTTAATGAAATGTATGATGATAATATATTAGATGATGATGACGTTGAAGAACTAGATTTAAGTAAAGAAAAAGATGATTTAGAACGTTAAAATTGACAAAAATGGACTTATATGATATCATATAAGGCATTCAAAGGAGGTCTTTGTATGATAATTACAAATAGAATAAATACACATTTTACTAATTTAATTGGTGATGAAAACTTTGCTAATGCTTATTTTTTAAATAAATCAATAGATGATTTTAGTGTAGAAAGATTACATGGTCTTGAAAAAAAATATGATTCTGCAAGTAAAAAATACAATTTTGTAGCGCAAATATTATCAGATTCCAAATTTGTTGGTATTGATAGCTTAATTAAAAAATCTGCATTAAGATTAGAGAAAGAACGCAAGAGATTATTTAGTGCTAAAAATGAGTTAGAAGTATTTGAATCTAATTTAGCTTACCTTATCCTATCAGAAAAAATTGCATTTCCAGATGAATTAGGATTTTCTAGTGAATATGTTAAAGAATTATTAACAAATAAGAAAAAAGAAGTTGAAAATTCTGCTGTTGAATATTCTTATAATGAATCAACTGGTAGAACATATGAAGTTATTAATGGTAAATATTATGCACTATCGCATACGCCTCGTGTAGTAACTGATAAGTTAAGACAAAATAGACAACAAGTAGTTGGTGAAAAATCACTAATAATAAGATAATTATAAAAGAAATAAATAAGGGCTAGTAAAGATTAATTAATAAGAAATACTATGCTCTTTTTTGATGTAGGAGGAATTCTTAAATGGAAAGTAAAATTGATGAATTAATTAAAAGTATAGATAGACTAAACTCGTTTTCGTGGGGAGATATAATAAGTTTAGTCGCTCTTATTGGTTCATGGATAACTATCTTTATTTTGCTTAAAGATAAGCATAATGAAAATAGACCATATTTACAAGTTACATTTGAATTAGTAAGATCTAATCTTACATGTGTAGTATTAAGAAATGTTGGAAAGGTGCCATTAGTTTTAACACATATACATTATGATGAAGATTTTATAAATCAATTAGATGAAAGAGACAAAAAATACTTAAATGATAATACTGTAAATAACTTAACTATTTTTCCTGGCAAAGAATGGATTGTTTGCTTAGGAGTTATTGTTCCTGATATATTGAATAAGTTTGAATTGAAAAAACTTAAAGTTAATTATGAATACAAAAAATTAAATGGTATTAAAACATTTAAAGAGAATACTGAGATAGATTTCGAACAATATTCTAGATTTTTAGTTTATATTTCTGAAATTGATGAATTAAAACAAGTTAATGAAAAAATAGAAAGAACATCTAAAAATATCGAAAAAAGACTAAAAAATATTGAAACTAGCATTGTTCAGTATCATAATATCGAAGATACATTTTTAAAAACAGTTGCTAATGGTTTTATAGAAAAAGATAAATAATTTTATAAAGTAGATAAAAAAATGTTACAATAACAGTTTTCTATGTTATAATTATTTTAATGATTAGTTGTTTATCAACTATTCCTAAGGTTTCGGATATACTATTTGTCCGTACCAATATTGTTTATTACTAATTCATTTCTGAATTAGTTTTTTTATTGCCTCTTAAGCCTGTAGTCTTAAGAGGAACAAGGAAGCCTTATTGTTTTCCTTGTTAAGTATTATTTATGTGTTAATAAAAGGAGAAGATATTTTATTCTTCTCCATTGTATATAATTAAGTTATGCTGTGCTCTAGTACAAGCAACATAATATAAATATTTATCTTCTTTAGTATACTTATTATCTATATCATTATAGATAATTACTGAATCAAATTCTAATCCTTTAGCGGTGTAAGAAGGAACTACTACCAAATCTCTTTTTATATGACCATAGCCTCCAAGTAACATGATATCAAAGTCATCTTTTAACATATTATATACTTCTTCAGCTTCTTTATCATCTTTAGTTATAATAGCTATACTCTTAGACATTTCTTTTAAATAATTTATATCTTTAATAAAATCTTCTTTTTTAACATTGTTTCTAAAGATTATATCGTTAGACTTTTGATTTCTAATAGCTACTGATAAAGTTAATCCTAATATCTTATTGGTATAATCTATTATCTTATCAGTAGAACGATATGTCTTAGTAAGGGTAATATATTTTGATCCTTCAAACATATTTGTTAATTCTTTTAATGATTCATACTTATAATAAGGATTTATTGTTTGATTAGAATCACCTAATATAGTGTAATTAGCTGTTTTAAATGTTTTTTTAATAATTAGATATTGTAATTTATTATAGTCTTGAGCTTCATCTATTACAACTTGCTTTATTACATGATTAGTATTAAATCCTACTAGTAGACTCTTTAAATACAAGAATATACAAGCATCTTCATAATATAAATAATTACCATCAATTTTATCTTTATATTTAGAATATTTGCTAATAAAGAAATTATTAAATATAGCTTTTAAATCTAATTTAATATTTAAGTTCTCTTTTAATATCTTCTCAATACTTCTTGCATACTTGGTATTACCAGCATAATTATTATAAGCTATTTTTTCACTCATTTCTTTTATTCTTTCAAATAAAGGGAAATTACTATATTTATAAGTTAACATTTTATTTAATTCTTCAGTACTAATATCAATAAAGCCATCAAACTCTAAATTTTTTGTAAAACTAATATTATTTAATATATCTTTTACATAATCATCCAAATCTTTAATTATTTCATCTGATTGTTTATACTTAACTAAATCATAATTTATTACTTCTTTTTTATAATATCTAGATATAAAATCAGTAAAGTTTTCTATATCTTTATATTCATTAATATTCTGACATAATAAGTCGTAGAAGGTCATATCATAAGTATTGTCTTCACCAAGTTCTGGTAAGACATTAGAAATATACTCTGAAAATACTTTATTAGGAGTAAATACCACGACATTAGAGGATGTTAAGTTCGGTATTCTATATAATAAGAAGGCTATTCTATGTAGAGCTACGCTTGTTTTACCAGAACCTGCAATACCTTCCACAATAAGATTTTTATCTTCAGTATTTCTTATTACTTTGTTCTGCTCTTCTTGGATGGTATTAACAATATTTTTCATTTTATCTGAAGATTCTTCTGCAAGTACCTCTTGAAGAAGACTATCACTAATATTTAAATCGTTATCAAAAATATGTTTTAACTCAGCATTTTCAATTATATACTGTCTTTTTTTAGTTATTTCTCCTTTTATTATTCCACTTGGAGCTTTGTAACTAGCGGGTCCTGTTTCATAATCATAGAACATACTGCATATTGGACTTCTCCAGTCGTGAACATAATAATTAAGTTTATCTTCAACATGGGTTATACCAATATAGATGTTTTCTTCTCCATCTTCATCTTTAAATCTAATAGAACCAAAATATGGTTTATCTTGAATTCTAAATAATCTCTGAAGATAGTTTCCTTTACCTTGCATAATTGATACTTGAAGATCAGATTCTGCCATCATACTGCGCATTTCACTTGGATCCATTTCAGCGTGTGAATCCCAAATAAATTTTTTAAACTCTAGTACTTTGGAATCATCATCAAATAATTCTTGTCCTAAATTAGAAATCTTCTTTCTAATTAAACTAACTGTCTTATTAAGATAATTTCTTTCTTTTTCAAATTCTTCTCTTTCAATTTTCATAATATCTCCCTCCTTACTTACACGACAAAAAACTACATTCTCATTGTAGTTTTATCTTAAGATGAAAATAGTTACTTCGCAAATGTCTATTTCATTGTAGTATATTTTTAATACTTTGTCAATTAAAAATATTTATTTTACATATTAAACTATAAATTATAAACTATTTTTCTTTTTCATATTTATCTTTATATTTCTTCATGATATAATTTATTTATAATAGTTAGGGGTAATAATATGAGTAGTAATAATAAACATTTTAAATATATTGATATTCTTAGAATATTTTCTTGTATTATGATATTTTTATATCATTTAAATATGCTAAAAGGTGGCTTTTTAGCGGTATCTATCTTTTTTGTTATAAGTGGATATCTATCTACAATAAAACTGTTTAAAAAAGAAAAGATATCTTTTAAAGAATTTTATTTAAATAAATTATTTAGATTGTATTTGCCAATGTTAATTGTGGTATTTGTATCTATTGGAGTTATTAAATTATTTTTAGATGTTAATTGGTTTAATTTAAAACCTGAAGTAACATCAATTATACTGGGATATAATAATTTCTGGCAGGTTATGACGAATATGGATTATTTTAGAAGTGGACTAGAATCACCTTTTATACATTTATGGTATATGGCTATATTAATGCAATTTGATTTAGTATTTCCTTTTATCTTTCTTTTGCTAAAAAAGATAGGAGATAAAATTAATAGGATTATTCCAGTTACAATTACTTTAGTTATTTCTTTATTTGGAGGGGCTTACTTTTATTACTCTGGTGTAAATAATGGTATTTTATTTACTTATTATAATACTTTTACCAGAATATTTGCTCTATTTTTTGGAATAACCCTTGGATTTATTTATCATTATTATGGAAACTTAGTGTCTTCAAAAATTAAAAATCCTATTTTAAAGAAATGTATTTTTTATACTTACTTAGTTATTTTATTACTGCTATTTATTTTTATTAATCCTAGTTCTAAATATATTTACTTAGGTATGATTATTACTACCCTACTTAGCGTAAGAATTACTGATTATGCTACTTTGATATGTGACAATTGGGCTAATACTAATAAATTTGATAAGATTATAGGTTATGCTTCTAGTATTAGTTATGAGATATATTTAATAGAGTATGTTGTAATTTATTTATTTGAATATATAGATCTAAATAAATATCTAGAATTATTTTTAATTATTATAATTACAATACTTTTATCAATGTTACTACATTTTATTACTACAAATAAGGATAAAAAGTATAAAAATATAAGATATATATTAGGATTTATGTTTTCTGGAATATTAATATATGGTATATATGAATATGTAGTATCGGTTGATTATACTAAAGATATTAATAAACTAAAAAATCAATTAGAGCAAAATGAAAAGTTAGTAAAAGATAATAAGGATAATTACATGGTTAAATTAAAGGAGGAAGAAGATAATTGGCAAAAAAAATTACAAACTCTTGAGGAAGATGAAAGTAAACTTGATGAAATAGTAACTAATTTACCGGTGGTAGGAATTGGCGACTCAGTACTTCTTGGAGCGGTTAATAATCTATATAATAGATTCCCTAATGGGTACTTTGATGGTAAGGTGTCTCGTACTGCTTGGGGTATAAACGATATCTTACTTACACTAAAAAATAATAATGTACTTGGTAATCCAATCGTATTTAACTTAGGAACTAATGGAGACTGTTCTTTAGAATGTAAAGAAGAAATACTTAGAACTTGTGAAGATAGAGATATCTTTTGGATTAATACTGTTAATTTGACTGATGTTAATGTAAGATTAAACAACTTGGCTTCTTCTCATTCTAATCTACATATTATTGATTGGTATTCTATTTCAAGAGGGCATAACGAATATTTTACTTATGATGGTATTCATTTAACTAATGAAGGAAGAAAAGTATATACGGATACTATTTATAATGCTATTTATAATATTTATAAAGAAAAATATATTGAAAAGAAAAATAATATGATTAATAAACATGATGAAGAAATAAAAAGTAAAATTAGTTTTTATGGTAATGATTTGCTACTTAATGCTTTTAATAATATTAAAACTAATTTTACTAATGCCAATTATATAACTAATAAAAATTTTAATTATAATAGTTTGAAAAAAGAGATTAAAAAGGAGATTAAAGATAATACTCTTAATCATAATGTTGTATTTTTATTTGATAATAGTGTTAATATTAGTAAGAAAGAATATAATAATTTAATTAAATTGTGTGATGGTCATAATATTTATATTATTTCTACTGATAAAAAACTTAGTAATATTAAATTTGATTATGAAAATGTTAGATATATTAATGTCTATAGTGAAATAAAAGATCTTAATTATTTAACTCCTGATAACATTCATCTAAATAAAGAAGGTAATGAATACTTAGGTAATCTTTTAAATGAAGTTATAAACAATAATAAATAAATCAAAAGGAAGACTTAAAATTAAGGCTTCCTTTTGCCTCTTAAGACTACAGGCTTAAGAGGGATATAATAATTTAATTAATGTCTAGGTTTAAATATTAAAGCTAAAACAAATGATAAGAATAAGGCTACTGATATACCTGCAGATGTTAAATTAAATATACCAAAAGCAAGTCCTAATGGTCCTAAAGTAGTACCAGTTTCCATAGCTCCATGAATAAGTAAATGACCAAAAGAGGTAATAGGAATTAAAGCTCCTGCTCCAGCATACAAGACTATTTTATCATATATACCCGCTACATCAAGTAAAGCTCCTACTACAACAAAGATACTAGTTACATGACCAGGAGTAAGCTTCGTATTATCTAGAATAAGCTGAGCTATCATACATACAAAGCCGCAAAATAGAAAGGCATAAACATAAGTCATCATTCTACTACCTCCAGGCTAACACAGTTTGCTATCGCAGGTATTGATTCTTTTTGAAAGGTAAATGTTGGTGAGAAGATAGCTCCTGTTGGTACTATTAATACTCTCTTAAATTTATCCTTTAGCATTTCTTTATATATATAACCAAAATTTACTAAGCCTGAACATACTGGTCCAGATCCTCCAGCAAAGACAGGTTGACGCTTTATATCATATAACATAGTACCACAATCATTATAATTATCTCCTAGTTCAATATTATACTTAGTAAGCATATAATCTCTTAGTATTTCTTTACCATATACTCCTAAATCTCCAGTTAATATTAAGTCATAATAAGATGTATCTCTTTTAGTATCAGTCAAATGATTATATATAACATCTCCTGCTGCTGGAGCCATTACTGCTCCCATATGATTAACATCAGTAGTCCCCATATCCACTACCTTCCCTATTGTTGAAGACTCTATTTTTATTTTATTTTTCTTATTAGTAAGCAGTATCGATACTGCCCCAGTAGCAGTAAAAGTAGCAGTCTTTGGTTTAGGAGTACCATATTCAGTAGGATTTCTAAATTGTTTCTCACTAACCATATTATGACTAGATGTTGAAACTAATATTCTTTTACATAGTTTTCCTTCAATAAAATTACTTCCAATAATTAGCCCTTCACTACTTGTCGAGCATGCTTCAAATATTCCAAGAAAAGGTATATCAAAGTCTCTAGCCATATAGTCAGAAGCCGCTATCTGATTCTGTAAATCTCCTGATATTAAAAGATCAATATCTTGTTCTTTTAATTTATTCTTTTTTAGAATGTTTTCATTAGCTTCTTTCAAAAGATGAACTTCAGCCTTCTCCCAAGACTTTTCACCAAAGTATAAATCTTTTTTATGTTTCTTATCAAAATATTTTGATAATGGTCCATCATTTTCATAATTACCGCATACTGTATAAGCATCCTCAATAAAAACATTATTATATTTAGTTGTCATATTATCCTCCCATCACTAGTAGTCTTATTAGTCCAAAGAAATATACTGCTACTACACCATATAGTATTACAGTTCCTGCTAGTTTGAATATATTAGAGCCTATTCCAAGTACTAAGCCTTCGTGCTTATATTCTAGGGCTGCTGATGTCATTGAATGAGCAAATCCCGTTATTGGTATTATAAGAGCAGCTTTTACTTTACTTACTAGAACATCAAAGACACCACAAGCTGTAAGAACTGAAGCAATCGCTATTAAAGTAAGTATTACCATTACTCCTGATTCTTTTCTAGGTAAATTAAACCACATCATATAACCTCTAAGTAATAACTCTGATAAGCTACCAAGAATTCCTCCCACTATAAAGGCTACGAGAGCATTTTTTATAACATTTTCTTTTGGAGTATGCTTATCTACTATTTCTTTATATCTTTTTTTATCCATATAATCACCAGTAATAGTATTAAACAGATACATATAAAATATACTAAAAATACTATGATAAATTTAATATTTCTTCATATAATTTATTATGAAAAATAAATTTGTTAAATCTACTATTATATTAATTATTGGAGGTCTAATTACTAAAATACTTGGTATGGCTATTAAGATTGTTCTTACTAGAACTATTGGTACAGAAGGCATCAGTAAGTATATGCTCGTTCTTCCTACTTTTAATTTATTTATCACTTTATGTAATCTTGGAGTACCTACCGCTATTACAAAGATGGTATCTGAAAGAAATAAAAGTAGTAAAAAAATAGTTATACCTATTACATATATTATATTAATATATAATATTTTACTTATTATATTATTATTTATTATATCCCCTATTCTAGCTAATAATTTATTACATTCTAGCGACTTATATTATCCATTAATATCTATTGGTATTACACTTCCTTTTATTGCAGTATCTAGCATTATTAAAGGCTATTTTTTTGGTAAAGAAAGAGTTTTTCCATGCACTCTATCTAATATTATTGAGCAAATAGTTAGACTTATTCTTACTATTTTAATTGTAGGTAATATGATGCAGTATGGTCTTACTACTGCAATTACTTTTGTTGTACTAATTAATATTTTTAGTGAAGGTTTTTCTATTATTGTTCTTCTCTTCTTTTTACCAAAAGAAAAAATAGTAAAAGAAGACTTTCACAAAGATAATAAAATTATTAGAGAAATACTAGGTATTAGTATACCCACTACTACTGCAAGAATGATTGGTTCTATTACCTATTTCTTCGAACCCATTATACTTACTAATATGCTTAAATATATTGGATACTCTAATGACTATATTACTTTAGAATATGGTATTATTAATGGTTATGTATACCCTTTATTATTACTACCTAGTTTCTTTACTTTAGCTATATCATCCGCTATACTACCTGTAGTATCTAATTCTTATAGTAGGGGTAATATATTACATACTAAAAAGAAAATAAAAGAAGCTATTATCTTCTCTTTACTTATTGGAATACCTTCTACTTTAATATTCATCTTTATACCAGATGTACCATTAAAACTAGTATATAATACTAATTTAGGTTTAGAATATATAAAAGTAACTGCTCCTTTCTTTTTATTACATTACATACAGGCTCCTCTTACCAGTAGTCTAAATGGTATGGGGTACTCTAAAGAAGCTATGAAGGGTACTTTATATGGTGGTATAATTAAACTACTTAGTTTAACTATTCTAAGTTATTTAAAGATAGGATTATGGAGTTTAATCATATCTAGTATATTAAATATATTAACTGTTACTATTCATCATATTTATTATATAAATAAGTATTTAAAAAGTACTAACTATTCTTAGTTAGTGCTTTCTTTAAAGTATTTCCTTTTATTAATTCTTCATAAGATACTCCTACTCTTTTAAATGAAGACATATCTTCAGTAAGTGAATAGTCTAATAATGATTTATTAAATTCTCTCTTAAAGTATTCAGGATCTTTCTTATAATTTTCATACATATATATACTAAATAGCTGACCAAATCCGTATATAAAAGGATCTCTTAGCGATATCTTATTATTTTCGGGAGCAAGATGTACATTATAGTTTCTTCCTATTGTCTCTAAATAAGTAGTAAACTCTTTAACATCTATTTTTAATTCTTCATCAAATTTACTTTCTATATCTGATATTCTACATATAATATTTGCATATATACCATTTATTAATAACTCTATTATATAATCATGTAAAAGCATATTAGCTTCATTTTTATAAATATTATTTTCTATTAAATAATTAATATAGGCATATTCTATGAATGAAGATGGTACTTCATAAAAGGGACTATTGAATGTTTTATCACATTCTCTTATTCTACCACTATTTAAATATAGATTAGCCTCATAACTATGTCCTAATTCATGACTAAGTACTTTATAAAATTCTACATTTTCTTCAAAACTACTATCAATAAATATCATATTTTCATTTAGTATTGAAAATGGATAGTTTTGACCATTATATCCTTTTAAAGAAGCATAAAATATATTTTCTCTATCAAGCATACTCATATATTGATTATATAACTTTGTGTCAAAACTTTCTAAAAAACTAATAAAGACAATTCCTAATTCTTTTTTTGGATGTTTTAAATAGTCTTTTCCATAATATCTATATATATTTGGTTTAGTGCTAAGTATTTGCTCTACCGCAGAATTAAATATCTTAAAATACTTATCTTGATTTATTATTATATTTTCTATATACTTGTAGCAGCTCAATAATGACTCAGTATATAAAGAATCATCACTATCCCAAGATAAACTAAGCTTAAAATCAGAAAAGTATTCTCTATTTATTCTAGATAATGATATTAAATCACTAGCTATTAAGTTTTTCTTTGACTTAGTACCCGCTTTAATATATCTATAAGTAAATATATTTATTATTCTTTCTAATCTTTCTTTTATTTCTAATTGTTCTTCTGATAAGTTATTATTCATAAATTTCCCCCTAATACAAGTATAGCATATAAATTAATAATGTAAACAAAATATTTCATTATGAAGACCTTAGGCTTCATAATGCCCCGAAAGACTACAGGCTTAAGGGGAAATAAAAAGATAACTTTAAGCACACCAGTTATCTTCTTTCTTTAATTTATTAATTATATTATTATGTTCAGTACTATTCTTAGTTAAATATACTTTACCATTACAATCTGCAACAAAGTAATAATATTCATGTTTATCTGGATTAATTGTAGCTTCAATAGACTCAATACCAGGATTACATATAGGTCCTATTGGTAGACCAGTATTACTACTACATCTAGTATTATATTTATTCTTACAATCATTAAGTTCTTTATAAGTAAGGCTATAACTCCAGTCATCTATCTTTGATGCATAATAAGTAGTAGCGTCACTACCCAAAGTAGGATAAGCACTACTAGCAAGTCTGTTATAAAAGACGCCTGCTACTCCCTTTCTATCAGTAGCTTTAGCTCCTTCTAACTCAACAACAGAAGCCAAAGTAATTATTTCATGAACACTTAAATCACTCTTATTAATTTCATCTTTATATTTAGATAATTTTTTATCCATTTCATCTAACATCTTAGTAAATATTTCTTCAGTAGTTACTTCTCTATTATTAAATCTATAAGTATCAGGAAATAAATATCCCTCTAGACTATAATAGATATTTTTGTTTTTAATATCATCAGTTAAAAACCAATACTTATCTATTAAGGTATCTATAAAAGTCTCATCAGATGCTTTCTTTATAACATCATCATAGCTATTATTAGTATTTTCACTAATTAATGTGGCTATCTTTCTTATATTAATACCCTCTTTAAAAGTAATAGATATCTCATTAGGATTATATTTAGTACCTTCTTCAAGTATCTTTACAATCTTTTCAACACCCATATTTTCAGATAATTCATAAGTACCTGCTTTTAAATTAGACTTATTAGTTAGTTTTATATATACTTTAAATATAGATACATTCTTAATAAGATTATTATCTTTTAAAGTCTTTGCTATATCATTAATAGTACCTTCTTCAATATTTACTATTTTCTTAGTATCAGAATTAGATGTACCAGCCATATTTACTTTATAATATACCCCCAAAGCAAGTATCACAGTAGTAAATACTACGAGTAATATTATTGCCATATTTCTAAAATTCTTCATAATACCTCCAAGAAAAAAAGTAATTAGTTACTTTCTTCGCTATTCTTTTTGTTTTCTTCTTGAATGGAATCTAATATTGTTTCAATTATTTTCCATTCTCTTTCTGTTTCTACTGGTAATAGTTCTAGTGGTTCAGCATCAGGCTTGAATACACTAGCATATACTCTAACATTACCTTCTTCATCAGTACTATTATCGGTATAAACCATATAATTCTTCTTGGTTTCGTCTGATTCAAAAGTAAATAGTACTTCGAACTCTATTTCTTTTCCATCTTTATCTATTACTTTAAATTTATTTTCTTTACCCATTGTTTTTCTCCTTATTTAAATAGTCTTGTAATATTATTTGAGCGGCAATACTATCTACTTTTTTCTTTCTCTTTTTACGAGACATATCAGCCTCGATTAGAATACTATTTGATATTACTGAGGTTAATCTTTCATCAAACATTATAACAGGAAGGTCAGTAGATTTCTCAAGTAATTCTTTATACTTTAATGTTATCTCTGCGCGTTCTCCTAGAGTATTGTTCATATTCTTGGGAAGGCCTAATATTATTTTGGTAATATTATACTCTTTAATAATATCTTTTATTTCATTAATAGTACTATTATAGTCTTCATCTTTAAAGAATATAGTTTTGTAAGTAGATGCAATTGTTAAGGTTGTATCAGACATAGCAAGACCTACTGTCTTACTACCTAAATCTATTCCTAAATATCTCATTTTAAATAATTCTTAAGTAGGACTTCTACTAGTACGGTACGATCTATCTTAGCTATTTTATTTCGTGCTTCTTTATACGAAGAAATATAACCTAAATCACCAGATATTATATATCCTACTATTTGATTAATAGGATTATATCCTCTCTCTTCAAGGGATTCAAGAACATCACGAAGAGTACTTTTAACAACTTCATCATTTACTTCTGATATATCAAAATGTATTGTAGTATTACTATCCATATATATCACCTCTATTACAATTTTATTCTACCATAATTTAAATTATTTAACAAGAGTATTTATTAAACTTTACATTAGCATTTTTATTATGTATTCATAAACTATTATAGGTGATAGTAATGTTTAATAACTTTTTTAATTTTTTTAGGTTGTGTGCTGGATGGAAGTTATTTTTTCTTATTATGGTTATCATTCTTATGATTATTACTTTTTATCAGATGTTAATTACTTTATTTGCTCCATGTTTTGGTAATGTATTTATATTACTACTTGAATATGCTACGCTTATATGTTTGGGATTTTGGTTAATATTTGGATGTTAAAAAGAAAAGAAAGTATTATTCACTTTCTAATTCAAATATTATATCTCTAAGCTGCATTGCTCTTTCAAAGTCTAAGTTACTAGCGGCTTCTTTCATTTCTTTAGTTAAGTCTTCAATCATAGATAGTTTTTCTTCTTTAGTTAGTTTCTTTTCTTTCTTTGGTTTTACTTCTATTTCATTTGATACTACTTCAGGTATTTCTTTGATAATTGTCTTTGGTACAATATTATGTACTCTATTATATTCTTCCTGAATGTTTCTTCTTCTTTCTGTCTCAGTAATGGCTTCATTCATACTATCAGATATAGTATCTGCATACATTATTACTCTACCTTTAGCGTTTCTTGCAGCTCTTCCGATAGTTTGAATTAAACTTCTGGTACTACGAAGGAAGCCTTGTTTATCAGCATCCATAATGGCTATTAGGGATACTTCTGGTATATCTAATCCTTCTCTTAATAGATTGATACCTACTAGAACATCATACTTACCTAGTCTTAGGTCTCTTATTATTTTTAATCTTTCTAATGATTTTACTTCATTATGTAGATAAGCTACTTTGATATCTAAACTCTTTAAATAGTTAGTTAATTCTTCGGCCATACGAATAGTAAGGGTAGTAATAATTGTTCTTTCGTTAGCACTATTATTCTTTTCTATTTCTTCAAGTAAATTATCTATTTGGTTTTTAGTAGGTCTTACTTCGATCTTTGGATCTAGTAGTCCTGTTGGACGAATAATCTGCTGAATATAGTGGTTACCCGTTCTTCCTAGTTCATAGTCACCAGGAGTAGCACTAACATATATGACATTATTTAGTTTGCTTTCAAATTCTTCAAATTTAAGTGGTCTATTATCTAGAGCACTAGGTAGTCTAAAGCCATAGTCTACAAGGTTCATTTTTCTTGCTCTATCACCATTATACATAGCTCTTACCTGAGGAATACTTACATGAGATTCATCTATTACAAGTAAAAAATCTTTGGGAAAGAAATCTATTAGGGTACATGGTGGTACTCCTTCTTCTTTTAGAGCAATATGTCTAGAATAGTTTTCAATACCTCTACAGAAACCTGTTTCAGAAAGCATTTCCATATCATAGTTAACTCTCTCTTCTATTCTTTGAGCTTCAATTAATTTATTATTTTCTTTAAAATATTTTACTCTTTCATCTTTTTCTTTTAATATTCTATCGATACTTATCTTTAGTTTTTCTTCATCAGTAACAAAGTGTGATGCTGCAAATATAGAGGCTGTCTTTTTATCTTTTAGAATATGTCCTGTTACAGTATCTACTTCACTAATACGGTCTATTTCATCACCAAACCACTCAATTAATAAACCATTAGTTCTTTCATTCGCAGGTATTATTTCAAGAGAGTCTCCTCTTACTCTGAAGGTACCTCTTTTTAAATCAAAGTCATTTCTCTCATATAACATTTCTACTAGTTTCTTTAATACATCGTCTCTTGGAGTGGTATCACCGACATTAAGAGTTAACATCTTTTTACGATATTCTTCTACTTCACCTATTCCATATATACATGATACTGAGGCTACCACTATAACATCATTTCTAGATATTAAACTTGATGTAGCTCTATGTCTTAATTCATCTATTTCATCATTTATTGATGAATCTTTTTCTATATAGGTATCTGAACTAGGTACATAGGCTTCAGGTTGGTAATAGTCATAGTAAGAAATAAATAGTTCTACTTTATTATTTGGAAATAATTCTTTAAATTCGGCATAAAGTTGACCTGCGAGAGTTTTATTATGAGCAAGTACTAGGGTTGGTTTGTTTACACTTGCTATAACATTGGCTATAGTAAATGTTTTACCAGTGCCTGTAGCACCAAGTAATACTTGATGTTTCTTGCCTTCATTAATACCTTTAACTAATGCATCAATAGCTTGTGGTTGATCTCCAGATGGAGTGTATTTACTTACTAATTTAAACATATTCTGCCTCCTTATTACGATTACTGACAGCCAAAAAATTCGTATCCATTTTCCTATTTTTAGTTCTAAATTTTGGTTAAAAACTGTAGGATACACATTTTGGCCACAAATTTATTAAATAACATCAAATAATACAAAATAACACAAACTAATCTTCACTAATATATTCTAACACTTATTTTATAAGAAAACAAGGTATATTATGCATCCATCGTTTCATCTCTTTTTAGTTTTTTTAAATAAATTTATTAATTACTAAATTCGTGTCCAAATTCATCTCAATTGGGACACAATTTTCATTAATTTTATCTTTTGGTTTCACTCTGTTAATATACTTATTCATTTCGTCGGTACAATCAATTATAACCTTATTTTTATCAAAATAGATATTAGAAGTAATAATTGTTGAAGCATGACCTAATAATTGAGATACTGCTTTTAAATCATAATTATTAATCAGTAATAAAGTTGCATATGTGTGTCTCAAATCATGAAATCCAATATTTGGTAGATTGTTCTCTTTTAATAGTTTTATATAATATTTTCTATGAAAATCTTTACTTCTAGGTTTACCATATGTTGAGCAACATATATAATTATAATCATAGAATGAATTTGTCTTATCATTTATCCTTCTGTTTTTATTTTTTTCATACTTCTTTTTCTCATTTATTATTGCTTCAAATACTATATCTGGTATATCCAGTATTCTTTCACTACTAACTGATTTCAATTTTATTTCCTGTTTTGTTAGCATTTTTCTAGGTTGATCATCAATAGTATCTTCTGTATTTCTTCCTAACTGAACTTTTAAATATAATTTTCTATTAATATAATCTATATCTGTGTATTTTAGTGCATCTAATACTATTACTTGTCTTTATCGTTATCACAATGACAACATCTTTTTATTTCTATATTATTAAATAATTTAGCTTCATTAGTATCTTTCAATTTTGGATGCTTATTTTTATAGTTTTCCTTATACTTTTATCCTACAAAATCTTCCATTGTAGTTATCTTTTGTTTATTATCTCAAGGTGTATTTCGCCTTGAACTATCTATTCTATTTTTCATTTTAAATAATTATTTTTATGGAATTTAATTTACTATATCTGTTACATTCATTATTTTCATAATACCTTTATTAAATAGTCCAATTATAAATATTATTAATACGGTTGCTCCTTGAGTGAACGTATACATGATAAATCCATAAATAACACTTAGTAGAAAATATAAAAGATAATACCTATGATAGGCACTATCTTTTATAAAGATTTTAATCATTTGTTATAGTATTACCCTGACATATAGGTTCCTGCAATTGGTCCATTCCCAGTTTATCCGTCTCATTTATTCTTAAAGTCACTATTAGTTTATTTTGACTTGTTTCAACATTACCTTCTGGTATTAGTTTTTCAACTACATCATCAATATCATCTATAAATCCTTTCCCTTTGATATGATATGTAAACTCATAGTATTTTCCCCTCTCTAATTGAGATTTCAAATTAGAAGGAATTTTATGAGAATAAGGTATAAAAGTTTGAAACCTTTCAAGTATTACATACGACATATCAGGATGATGTCCTACAAAGTCTTCTAACATATCATAAACTCTCCAAGTTTGAGTAAAACTACAATCATATTCCAATTGTTTGGTATCATTATTCTCTGCATTCGAAATAGAATTTCTGTTGCTTGCACACTTTTCCTTAAACTCTTTCTTTTCAACAATCAAAAATACGCTCAATATGATTATAATTAAAAACATACAGATAAATATAATTTTGTGATATGCTTTCATTTTTACCTCCTTCTACTACAATCTTAAATTATTTATCAATTTTTGTCAATGAAATATAATTATGTTTTTTAAGTTTTATTATAATCTATTTTCCCTAAAAATAGATTATAATTGTCATCCATTGCCATAATCGTATTATTATTAATATTTACATATGCAGGAAAAAAATATTTATTCTTATAATTTATTATTTTTGCAGCACTTAATGTATTATTATCAAAATTATAGAATTCCCATTTTTCTGATTTATGAAAAAGCATAGAGTTGGCAATAAAATTGTTTCTTCCGTAATACATAGTGCTGTCTATTTCTTCATAAGTCTTTTCCTTTAAATTTAAATAACCAATTTTAGCTTTGTCATCATTTAAAACATTATACTTTCCAATAAATAACAAATCTTGGTTATTCCTATAGGAACTTATTATCCAATTACTTTTTATATCGTTAGTATATATTTCTTTTATGTTCTTGGTCAAAGTATTAAAGGAATATATTGTTTGATAATTTACATAATCAGTAATACAATAAATTAAATTATCGTTATTAATGTGAATATCAAATTGTCCACAAGAAAGTTCCCCAGTTTTTGATGAATAAATTCCATTGTAACTAACCAATTTTTCAATAGAATTATTATTTAAATAAAATAATGAAAATTCTTGACTTCTAATATCATCGACAATGGAGTCAGTTAATGTCGAAACGAAAATATTATTATTATTGTCGTCATAATAAAAGTTTGGAACATCAAATGGAGATACTATTACACCACTATTCAATATTTTTTTATTCTTAAAATTCAAATCATAAGATACTAATTCCCAATTAAATAAATTATCTTCTATATCTATATCTTTAATTACGCTAGCATATATTTTATTATCAGATATATAATATTTCAGTATTCGATTTTTTTCGTTATATTCATATATATCGAGTTTATTACTTTCAACATTGTAATTAAATAAAGCTTTTGTGACAAATAAATTACCTCCTAAACTCATATCATAAATTTCGCCTTGAATAGAGTTTTCTTCATAGTTACTGATTGCTACTGCACAAAATTCTGATTCTAAATAAGTTTGTAAGTAATTATTAATCGATGATTCTTCAAAAACAATAGAAAAATCTTTTCGATTTTTCTTATTGTTTCCCCAAAAAGCAATTGAAAACATAGTAATTGCAATTAAAATCATTAAGCAATATATATTTTTTGTTTTCATAGACTTTAATTAATGGATTACTATTCCATAGGTATGGTTAACTGAACTAAAGACATTAGATACTGTATCCTGATGTTCTCCATATGTAGTTCCGTTGCCATAATTTGCACGATAAGGATCGACATAATAAAGATATTGATACCAATCACTATCACCAAATGACGCTGTATATGAATACCCGGATACCGTAATATAATGTGATAAACCAACGCCATTATATACATATAGTGGTGTTGTGACAGTATTCAAAATTAAAGGTTTATTGCTATCTATATTACTTTTAACCAAGTTAGCAAAAGATGATGTAGTCAAATCATAATGCCAAGTCTCTACCCAACTTTTAGAAGTATAGTGATTTAATGCTCTATACATATCATATGCATTTGTTTCCTGATAAGAATCTGTCCCCATATAATTGGCATAAACGCTTTGATTATCCGAAGAACCTTCTAAGTACTGTACAACCATTTTAATATTAGCGGGACCACAATAGTAATTTTTTTGTTGTTCATATACTGGAATATCTAATTTTTCTACAAAATATGTTAACGATGTCGGAGATACATTTGATACTGCAAATACCTTTTCTGAAAATATTAGTGAAACTACCAATACCATACAAAAAAAGCTTATTTCTTTTATTTTTTTCATTTTATACCTTCTTTCTTTTTTATATTTAACATAAAGCATTATCAATTCACCTCCTATCACTACTTTATGCAATATATACTAATAAATTTTAATAACACGCATAATAATTTTTCTTATGTGTTAATTATATAATAGTTCACAACCTATTTACACTCTTTTAAGTAGATTTTGTCAGAAAACACAATGTAATACTTCAATCTCCACTTCTTTTATTATGTTTATATTTTTTTCAATACCACTTATATTTTTAAAATAACAACTTTTAAAATATATTTACTTACGATTAAATTATAATACACTTTATATTATCTTATTTTTTTGTTTCTTTAAATATAACTTTTATATCATCTTTAGTAATATGTTTACTATATGTTTACACTAAATATCTAAGGTTTCACTTAAACTTAAGTAATATATTTTGATAAATTATTTTTTATTAACCTATAAATCATTAAGTTTACCTTATATTGTAAAAAAAAAGGTAGAATTAAATATCCTTACTTTTAATCTATCATAAATTACTCAAAGGATGTTTAGGTCTCACTTGTATATAAGTTTACAATATCTTGGGATAATTTATTAATCATATCATTGAAACTTTTTGTTTTTCTTTTGATTTATTAAATAGTCTCATAATTTTACACCTCTAAGTTGTAGTTTATTATTTTATTCCTTCTTTAATAATATTATCATCTTTTAGATATCCTATTAATAGTCTACTTCCTTTACCATGTTCCTTCATATTCTTAAGTACTTGTTTTTCATCATAATTAGCATAACAATATTTACACATATGATTTCAGAAATTATGTACGCCAATATTGACCATTGATACACAATGATATTTTCTTTATTTTCTTGCGTTTTCTGATAAATTATCTTTCACCTGTTCAAGATCTATATTAAAATCTAAAATACTAATTAATTCATTAAATAATACTTTATCTACGGTTAATTGTATTGGTGGTTTTTTTTGAAATGACATTATTCATCATCTCCTTTCAGTATTTCAATATCAGTAGGTATAATTATTAATCTTCTTCTATATTTACAATTCCTGTATAAGTTTCCATATATCTTTCCTTTAATCTTAATTTTCTTACCTACTATTAAATTTTTATTATCAAAATTCAATGTTTTATAAAGAAGTACAGTAAATTTTTCTGTTTTATATTCATCCTTCGTATGACAAAATTCCGATTTAATTTCTAATATAACATCTAAAATATTTTTTTCACTTTTGAATTGGTTTATTTGCATTAATGTACCAACTAACTCTACATTACATATTTCCACTATAACATCTACCTTTCCATTTCCTTTTTTCTTGCAAATATATGTTTTACAACATTACTCTCTTTTATCTCAATATCTCTACATTTACTTAACTTTTCTTTTAGTTCCTTAAATGTAATGCTATCAATAGTATCATCAAGTAATCTTTCTGCCTCTTTTCTATTTTCTGCTACTACTGCTACCCCCATAGTACAATTTATTTTTGCTTTCAAATCAAATTCTTGCATTTTTTATTCTCCTTTCTATTTTTTAATTACTGAAAATAAAAAAAGAATTGATTTAAATTCAATTCACAGAGTGTAGACAAACCCCTAGATTTTTTCTAGAGGTTTTCTTATGAATAGAATTTTTATGATATTTTTCAATATTTTTATAAAATTATAAATATATGATGATAATGTGATAGGTTTCTTTCCTACATTATCATTTTTAATTGCTATATTTTTCATGTTTTGGGCAGCACAAATGAGCCATGTATAATGTTGATTTTTTTTAACTCCTTTATACATAGCGTATCTATATCCGTGATTTTGTTTTGAATCTGCAAAACTTCTTTCTACATGTTCTTTTCTCTTTTGATAAAGTTCTTTTCCTTCTTTTTAAAGTCTATTATCCCTAAATAATTCATTCCATTCTTCATGTATATGTCTTTTTACCAATTTTGTTTTATCTAAATTTCTATATGTTTTATATCCATTTTTATCTATTAAACCACTGTATTCTAATACCTCTCCAGTTTCTTTTTCATAATATATATCTAATTCCTTAACATATTCATATTTGTTCTTTTCTTTTCTTGATTCTGGTGTTCCATATCTTCTATATCCAAATACTCCAAATATATTATTATCTATAAAATATTTCTTTATGTCTAAAGTCAAATATCCTGAATCTACTGCATACTTTTTTAATTCAAATCCAAACTTATTTTTTATATATTCTGATCTTTCTATAAATGGACCAGAATCATGCACATTTCCTTTTGTTACATAAGCATCTACGATGATATTACATTTATCATCTACAGTTCTGTGGTCCAAATACATAAAGCCTTTTTCTTTGTTATCTCTATGATAATATCCGCCTTCTTTATCAGTAGTACTTACTTTAATATGCTTTTCTTCAGTTTCATCTTTATACTCAAATGGTTTTCTTTCTTGTTTTATTCTTTCTTCATTTATTTCATCTTCTAACCATTTTCTTCTTTCTTTAACTACTTTAACAATTTCATCATCATATTTGTTTTTATTAGCGTTGGCTTTTTTATGTGTTGAATCTGTATAAAATGTATTGCCATCTACTAAGTTATATTTTATTGCTTGATTTACTATCTCTACAAATATTTCCTCAAATATATCTGAATCTTTAAATCTTCTTTCATAATTTTTACTAAATGTTGAAAAGTGTGGAGTATCTTGTCAAAATGGTATCCCTAAAAACCATCTGTATTCAGCATCTACCTTTATTTTCTTACATGTTTGTCTCATTGATTTTATTCCGTCTAGTGCTTGTATAAATACTATCTTAAATAAAACAACTGGATCTATACTTGGTCTTCCATTGTTTTCACAATATAAGTCTTTCACTTTATCATAAATAAAAGTGAAATCTATATATTTATCTATCTTTCGAAACAAACTATCTTGAGGGACAATTTCTTCCATAGTAGTCATTAAGATTTCACTTTGAATATTTTTATTTATTGTTATCATTTTATCACTTACTTTCTTTATCTTAACCATTTTTATTATATCATTTTTACAATAAAAAAACGAGATAATAAGTGAACTTTATTGGTTAAGATAAAGTTTTATCTCGCAAATTAATTTTATCACATCTTTTTACAAAAGAAAAGAGTATTGAACTTTGTCAACACTCTGAGAATTGATTTAAATTCAATTCATTATAGTTATCAATCTTCCTCTGTTTCGTTTGTAACAAAAAATATCCATTTATCAATATTTTCTTCAATAAATTTAAGTGAGTTATCTAACTTATCTTTTTCAGGAACATTACATATGTAGTATAAATTATCATAACCTTTTCTTTCAATATAAAAATTCTGTCCATCTTCTTCAGTAAAAATAAAAATATTATATTTTTCACTTTCTTTTTCTACACTACAACGTGTAACATTCATTGTTTTCGTAAACATTCTTATATACCTCCATTAATATAATATCATTAATAATTTATTAATGAAAATTTAGGACACGAATGGACACGAATCTCGGCTACGAATTTTCATTGTCCATCTAGTATTACCTTGTATTATTTAGTCCATTTTATTGGATTTAACAGCATTAAATAACACTAAAAAGCACTTGTTTTGGGCTTATGTCATAATAAGATACAAAATAGCATACTGCATTCTCTGGGAACAATTCACGGAATTCACTATATAGCTGTCCTGCGAGTGTTTTATTGTGTGCTAAAACTAGAGTTGGTTTATTAGTTTTAGCTATAACATTAGCTATCGTAAAAGTCTTACCAGTGCCTGTAGCACCAAGTAATACTTGATGTTTCTTGCCTTCATTAATACCTTTAACTAATGCATCAATAGCTTGTGGTTGATCTCCAGATGGAGTGTATTTACTTACTAATTTAAACATATTCTGCCTCCTTATTACGATTACTGACAGCCAAAAAATTCGTATCCATTTTCCTATTTTTAGTTCTAAATTTTGGTTAAAAACTGTAGGATACACATTTTGGCCACAAATTTATTAAATAACACCAAATAATACAAAATAACACATAAAGAAATTATCTAGTCTTATTTTACCACGAATTTCAAAGGAAAACAAGAAAGTAACAACTACTATCTTGTTTAATATATACTTATCTAATAATTTATTATAAATATTTTGAAGCGATCAAATTCGTATCCAAATTATTAAGCAAAATTTCATTGCTTTTTTTCTCTTCTTTTGGTATTACTCTATTAACATAATCATTCATTTTTTCTGAACAATCAATTATTACTTTACTTTTATCAAAATAAACTTTAGTTGTTATAATTGTACTTCCGTGACCTAACAATTCAGAAACTGCTTTTACACCATGATTATTTGTTAATAATAATGTTGCATAAGTATGTCTAAGATCGTGAAATCTTATTCTAGGTAAATCATTTTCTTCAAAAATTTTATTATAATACCTATTATGAAAACCCTTGCTTCTAGGTTTACCATAAGTTGAACAACACACATATCCTTGATCTAAAAATGGATTATTTTTATCATTTATTCTTCTTCGTTTATTTTTTTCGTATTTCTTTCTTTCTTCCAAAATTACTTCAAACAAATAGTCAGGAATGTCCAATACTCTCTCACTATTTTTAGTTTTCAGTTTTATGCGTTGTTTTGTAAGCATTTTTTTACTTTTAAGTTCTTCCAATTCATTTGAGTTGCATATAGTGACATTAATCCTTGTCTAATAAAATGAGCACCTCTTTCGGCTTCTTTTACACCAATTATTGTATTTTTTGCTTATTAAATAATTCTTCATTATATTTAATTTTATTATTAATTAATGCAATAACATTTTTTAATCTTTGTTCTTCATATTTAAAAATATCTATTTTTCCCATTTATATTTTCCCCTAATAATAACTAGTTTTTTTCTAAAATTTTAATTATTGTGTCTTTTACTGAATTCCAGGTATTTTTTAAACTGTCATAGCTCAAAGTATCTTCAACATTTGCAAATTGTGTCCATATAATATCATGAGTATCTTCGCTTTGATTATCACTCACTCCATTATCTAAAGCAAAAAACATATAGCAAACACAATTTTCTCCTCGTGGTGTAATATACTTTTCTGCAAATGGCTCATATTCATCTACTATTTTGGCAATTCTTTTCGTTTCTTCTGCTGTTTCCCTTATAGCAGCCTCTTTCAATGTTTCACCTTTCTCCACATGCCCCTTTGGAAATGAATAGTCATTTTGTTTTTTTCTATATATTAATGCAATTTCTTTTGTCTCTTTTTTTATTAAGAAACATCCTGCCTTTTCAGTGATCATACAATTTCTTTCTCCCTTTCTTCAGCATATATTATAACATAATATTGCTAATTTTAATACATTTTTCTAATGGTTTAATATTTATTAATTCTTCGTAAATGTCTTCCACCATCAAATTTAGTAGTCATAAATATTTTTAATGCTTCTATAGCAAAATCAAAATCAACATATTTTTGCCCTAAGCATAAAACATTAGCTTCCTCATGTAAGCGTGCAAATAAAGCATGCTCTTTTATGCAGGCATTTACCGCCCTTATTTCTCTATTTCTATTTGCTACCATACTAACTCCTATGCCACTTGCGCAACAATATATTCCTAATTCTTTTCTTTTTATAACCTCACTATTCCTTTCACAACTATTAAATATAACTAATATTATTAAACAAATATGGATACGAATAGTGGCCACAAATTTACTTTTTCCATTTAATATTATTATGTATTTTTTAGTATTTTTTGGACTAAACAATATAAAAAAGCCCTAAATATAAGGCTTTATAAATCATAATCATAATAGGAAATAAATAGTTCTACTTTATTATTTGGAAATAATTCTTTGAATTCGGCATAAAGTTGACCTGCGAGAGTTTTATTATGAGCAAGTACTAAGGTTGGTTTGTTTACACTCGCTATAACATTTGCTATAGTAAATGTTTTACCTGTACCAGTAGCTCCTAGTAATACTTGGTCTCTTTTGCCTTCATTTATACCCTCTACTAATTCTTTTATGGCTTCAGGCTGATCACCAGCTGGTTTATATTTTGATATTAGTTCAAACATAGTTATCACTCACTTCTTTATGTATTTTATCATAATTATTAATATTAAACAATATATTATTTTTATTCAGTTTGAGCCTTAATAAATTAAGTCTCGCACTGCTATATTAAGCCTTATTCTAAGTCTTAATATAGAATCTATTATATATAAGCAGATACTATATATTTAATATTGATTTAATATGTAGATTTATTTCTTACTGCTAATTTAATATATCATATAGAATTATTAATGTCAATATGTTTTCATACATTTGTTTGCTTATATTATTAATTAAAAGAAGGTCTTTACTGCCCTTCTTTATTCATTATTAACTAAACTTCTTACTTTAATTAATACTTCATCTTTTTTATGAATTCTATTTTGATATGCAGGATGATAAGTCCAAATGACTCTATCATCATTTATTATTAATTTATCAGGAGTTGGATATTCATATACTAACCCTGAATTAATTTCTTTTAAGTATTTGGTTACTACTCTATAATAAGGATTAGTAGGACCACATACAAATATAATATGTTCTGGATTAAATATCTTTGTTATTTCAAGTAAGTATTCCATACTTAAATTTTCTAATTTATCATTTGTTTCAGGATGACCCATACTTCTTCTTTTACCCGCAATAAAGACATTATTCCAAATAACATTTGATAATAACCCTTCTCTTTGAAGTTCTAGAACACTTCTTATAAATACCCAGAAATCTCTATTTCTAGCACCGTCTTTTAGAAAATTAAAATATTTATCTTCGATAGCATCTACATCAGGTAAATAAGTACTATCATCATAATTCATCCAGCAATTGGTCTCTTGACCAATATATAATACTCTTCTTTCTAAATTATTGGTATAATCATCATTTGAAGAAATAAGAAGAGGTATAGATAACTCCTCTCTATTGGGTAATTGTTTATATTCTTCATAGATATATTTATTTAATTCATTTAATTTATTCATAATATCCCCCTTTAAGCGAGAGATATTATACTACAAAACTATTTAATTTGCAAATTACTTAGTGTTTACCCATATTAGATCTTTGATAGTATCTAAGTATAACTTTTTAGTAGCACTGTCTATATCGTTTACTTCATTAATTATTTTTACTATTTGATTCCATTTTAAATTTTTGATTTCTTTAAATTCTTTGATATTATTATTTTCTAGAATATTAAATATGGCATTTATCATTCTTTTAATTTCTTTATCGTTATAGTTTTTAAACCAAGATTTTATTCTATTATCAATAGTAATACTTAGTTTGGATTGTTTTCCTTTTTCTAGAAACTCTCCAAAACACTGCCAGGTATTCATATTATGACTTAATACTCCTCTTGCAGTACTTTTTACTATGTATTTATTATTTGAAGTATTTAGAAGCATACCCACTATTGTGTCTTCTGGTACATATACTTGTAGTTTTGGTAGTATTTTCTTAAAATTACTACTTGTATATTCTTTATCTCTAAAACCAGGGCCATCTAAATTATATATGGTTTTTATTCTATTAAATATATCTTCTTTAATATACATAACGGATGTCATAGCAAGATTACCACCCTTAGAATGACCTCCAACAAATATTTCATTATCATTTGAAGTAATAACCTCATCTAAATATTTAATAGCGGTTTTTTGAGCTACTGCTGGGAAGTTATAAGCTAGTGATAAATCCTCTTTCCAACCTATTACTGTACCATTAGTACCCATAAATGATATAAATACTTTATCAGCAAAATGAATAGTAATAGCTCCGAATTGTTTTTCATTATCAATTAGTCTTCTATAATTACTTAGATAGATATCTTTATATCTATTACTATTATAAATATCTTTTAAATTACTAATATTCTCTTTCATAAAACTAGTTAAATAGATATCTTTTTTAAATTCTTGATAAGTGGTAAAGGCTTCTTTTAATGTTATTTTATTATTGCCTTTTGGTACTATATTACTCCAATCTATATAAGATAATTCTGAAAATATTATAACGTCATTTATATTTAATTTATTTTCTTTAAAAGAAATATTCTTATAATATTTTAAATAATCTTTAATCGTAGCCATATTATACTACCTCCATATTCAAATTTTTAATAATACTTTTTATTTTATTTGAAGACTCTTCAAGCACTTTTAGTTCTTCACCCTCAAGTACAATTCTAACTAATGGTTCAGTACCTGATGGTCTTACTACTAATCGATAGTTACCATTAAAATTATTTTTTATTTCTTTGATACTATCTTCAATCATATTACTAGTAGCAAAATCATTTTTATTGTTTACTTTAATGTTTATATGTACTTCAGGATATTTATGCATAATCTTAGTTAAATTACTAAAAGTAGTATTAGTGCTTGCAAGAATAGATAACATTATTAAAGAAGTAAGAGGGCCATCTCCAGTATTACAATATTCTTTTAGAATAATATGACCAGCCTCTTCGCCACCTAGTGAAAGATTATTATCTCTTAAGTATTCTAATACATATTTATCTCCAACATTAGTAGTTATAAATTCTATATCATTATTTTTACAATATTCTAATAGTCCTAGATTACTTAGTATTGTACCTACGATAGTATTTTTATTTAATCTATTTTTATTTTTTAAATCATTACTTATGATAGCTAGTGTATAATCACCATTAATTATATTACCTAGTTCATCTATGAATATTACTCTATCAGCATCACCATCATATGCTATACCTATATCTAATTTATTATTAGTAACATAACTACTTAATACTTCTGGATGAGTAGAGCCACAATTATTATTAATATTAGTACCATTTGGAGCATTATTTATTATATGATATTTAGAACCTAATTTAGAAAAGATATATTCGCATACTTTAGAAGAAGCTCCATTAGAGGCATCTATTCCTATATTTAAATTATTATAGTTAACATTATTATTATATTTATTTAATGAATCTAATAAATGATTACCATAATCTTTTATTACATCTCTATTATCTAAAATTATACCTCTTTTAGTACTATAATATTTTATATTGTCAAATATTAAGTCTTCAATATTTGATTCAACATCATCTGATAATTTATAACCTTCTTTGTCAAATATTTTGATACCATTATATTCATGGGGATTATGTGAAGCACTAATCATAATACCTAAATCATAATTATAATATTTTACTAAATATGATATACCTGGTGTTGGTATTAAACCAGCATCTAATACTGAAATACCACATGATAATAGTTCTTCTTTTAATGTACTTAATATCATGTTAGCAGATTCTCTTCCATCATTTCCTATTATAACTTTAATACCTTTATCTTTCTTATTAAATATATAGGCGATAGCATTTGCTACTTTGATAACTAATTCTTTAGTTATATCACTATATGCTATGCCTCTTATACCATCTGTTCCAAATAATCTTTTCATATTTTATCCTTTCTCTATGATGTTATTTTCATCTTTCATAATACTATTACTTGGTATTATTCCTCTTACTCTTGTTAAGGGATATATACTTGTATTACATCCTATGATAGTACCTGGATATAATACACTATTACTACCTATATTTACATTATTACCTATTATAGATCCTAATTTAATCATATTTGTATCTATACCTTTAATTACAATATTACTCTCATCATTCTTTAGATTACTTAAGATTACTCCTGCTCCTAGATGAGAATGATAGCCAAGTATAGAGTCTCCAACATAGTTAAAGTGTGGTATTTGACTATTATCAAATATAATAGAATTTTTTACTTCAACACTATTTCCTATTACACAGTTATCCCCAATTATGACATTTCCTCTTAAATAGGCTCCTGGTCTTATTTCAGTATTCTCTCCAATTATACATGGAGCTATTATCGTAGATAATTTATCTATCTTAGTATTATTACCAACCCATATATTTTCTTCAATCATAGTATATTTATCTTTATCTAAAGAATTACCTATATCTATAATATTATCTTCTATCTTAGGTAATACTTCCCATATATAAGTAATATCTTTAAATAAACTATTTCCTACTGTTTTACTAATATCTATAATTTCCTCTAACTTCATAATATATATTCTCCTTATTACTTTATGTACTTAGTATATCATTTTTTAATTAAAAAGACAATCCTAGTATTAGGACTATCTAGTTATATTATTTCTTTATGATTATTATACTCTTTACTTTTATATGATATTATTCCTTCATATGCTAACCTTGAATATAAGAAACATAATGGAATATTATTATCTTTACATATTTTTTCTCTTTCTAATGGATCTATTTTTACATTATTCCAAATATTGTCTGGTATCATTTGATTTAATGCAAAATTATCCATTTCTTTTTCACTAGTTTCTTCATTATTTACCATTATTTTATTTTTTAATTTATTATAATCACTTTTAATATGTCCCATTTCATGATATAGAGTAAAATAGAAACTAGCCTTTTCTTTAAAATATCTAGTTATATATATACACGGATTATTATTTTTTACCATAGTACAGCCTCTTATTTTAGTACCATTTAGCGCATCTTCAATTACTAGGTAAATACCATATTTGTTAAATAGTCTAATTAATTCTTCTTCATTGAATTTTTTGTTTCTAATAATTTCTAATTCTTTTAATAATAATGTTAAGTTACTACTTAAATATTCTGGTATATTTGTTTTTTCCATTTTTTTATCACATCTTTTTATCCATAGATATATTTTATTAATATCATCATCTTCTTTTTTCTTATATAATATTTTATGATTAAGATAATTACTAACATTATCAAAACTTGCTATACCTAAATAATCAAGTAAATCCATAGCATTTTGGGTATATGACGAACTATCTTTTAATGTTATCCATTTCTTTTTAGCCATTTCATTTATACAAAAAGTATTTAAGTATTTATTTATTTCTTTTTTGCTATTAAACCTTTCATTTAAATATTCGTATATTCTCTTTTTTGTTTCTACGTAAAATATTAAATTAACATCTATATCAGTAATTAAACTTATACCTAACATAAGTTCTTCAGATATATTAGTTTTACCATTTAGTATTTCATTCATATGTTTAGTAGAAATGCCTAATCTTTCTGCAAAATCAGTTTGTGATATTTTATAGTACTCTAAATAATCTTTTAACATGCTTCCAAATCCTTGCATTATTATCCCTCCCCATAGTGTTTATCATCTATTGATACGAATTCTATTTTATCAATTGTTAAATTATTATAAGGATATTCTCCTTCTGGTTTCATTATTAATCTCAATTTACTGTTTATTCTTGCAGTATAATATTCTTTAAGATTACCGCTTTTCTTAGTAATATAATATATATCTTTATACGGGCTGCATAATAGTTCTTGAAGATTATTACTGGATAATATAATATTTTTTATATTTTCTATTTTTTCTTTTTCTTTTATCATATGCTTATTAATTATAATTTTTTTATAGTCCCTCTTGTATGCTGTACTCTCGTTTATAACCAAATTTACGCCTCAAATATATTATAACTTATCAGGTTACAATATGCAAGTATAATTTTTGGTTTTATTAAAATATTTATCTTAATTTACTTTAGTCTAAACGACCATAAATTTCTTATTTGAGGTTCTAATGTTTCATAACTCCATAGTTCATTGCTTCTTTCCCTACTATTAGGATCATTTATGATAAATTGTTTATTCTTTGTTCCTACAATTGTAATTATATGTCCTGTCGTTGTAAAGTCTCCTTTTTTCATACTACAAATAATGGGATGGTTTTGTTCTAATTCATTTATTATTGAAGCCTTTGATAATGGTATTTCTGTTCCTATAATTCCATATTTACTGGTTCCTTCAGTAAAAAGACTCCAGCTTGTACCACCAGTATAATAACCTTTTTGATATGAGTATGTTGCAATATCATAAGGAGTAATATCATTTCTACCAGTAAGACCTGCGATTATCATAGCAAGAGATGTTGGTCCACAGCCATTTATTGCAATAACATCGTCACCATACATTCCATATCCCCATCTAGTATCATATTGAAGTAGTAATGGATATTTACCTTTGGTAACTTTACCTATATCATTAGAAAATACTTGTCCTTTATAATCTAAATAATTTAATACATAGTCAGTCATATCAAGATTTCTAGAAAGCATTTCTAATAATATTTTAGGATAACTATCTTTATTTTTCATAATCTTTGCAATATCTGGATTTTCATTTGCTAAAGTCTCTAAATAATTAATACTATCTATATTTTTATTATTTATAGTCTCTTCTGCGCTCTTATATTGGTGATTAAATTTATAATTATAATATTCAGTTCTTATAAAAATAATGGATACTAAAATAATAACAAATATTAATATCTTTCTTTTAGTTTTTTTCTTTGTTTCTTTTTTCATAAATTATTACCTCAATTCTTATTAAAAAACAATCATTATAGCTGATAAATACATTATACCAGTTTTTTAATGATTGTTTTTTAAGTTTTTCTTATAATTATATTAATTTTTTCTTAATTACATTAACTTACTCTATAATGACCTATAATATCATTTCTATTTTCTAATATATCTTCTTCATAATGTAATTGATATGGATTAGCATGATGGATAATAAATGGTATTCCTTTACTATTTCTTTTATCTGATACAATACCAATATGTTTTTTAAATATAATTATATCTCCTCCTTGCCAAGAAGAAATATCATTAATATCAGTAGTTAATTTAATACTATTTCTTTCAAAATATACTTTTAAGTTTCTTACTCTTCTAAAATCTATATTTTTATCTATAGTTTCAATATTATAATCTTCTTTATTATTTATAATATCATTATTTACTAGCTCTCTTAAATCATAACCTGCATCTTTTAGCCCAAAGGCTACTATATCAGAACATACTCCATATTCATCATTAGGATAACCTGTACTATAATATTTACTTTTGTATTTTGGTTTTGTCTTTATATATTCTCTAACGCTATTTAAGATATCTGTTTGATCATCTATACCATCATTATCTTTATCTATACTACTAATATAAGTATTAATATTAAAATCACTATTACTATACTTTCTATGTGGTATTATATTAAGTATATATAATAAATATATTAGTCCTATTACTAGTACTAGTGTTACTATCATTATTATTACTTTTATCTTTTTCATAATTACCTATTCTAAAGCAAGACTAATTAGTTTATCTAATAACTCACTATAAGATAATCCTGCACTTTCCCATAACTTAGGATACATACTTATCGTAGTAAATCCTGGCATAGTATTTATTTCATTTAATATTATTCTGTTGGTATCTTTTTCTAAGAAGAAATCCACTCTGGATAGTCCAAAGCAGTCAAGAGACTTATAGGCTTTAATTGCAGTTTTTCTTATTTTATCACTAATATCTTTATCTATATCGTCTGGTATTATTGTTTTAGAATTGTCTACATATTTGGCACTATAACTATAAAATTCTCCTTTAGGTAGTATTTCACCAAGAGGTGAAGTTTCTACTTCATTATTTCCTAATACAGCACACTCTATTTCTCTACCGATAATATTTTCTTCAATTAATATTTTGTTATCAAAGCCTGAAGCATATTCAATATATTTTATTACTTCTTCTCTAGTATGAGCTTTATTTATTCCAACTGATGATCCACTTCTTGATGGTTTTATAAAGACTGGTAATGATAATTCAGTTTCTACAAGTAATGCAATATCTTGTAATGATAATTCTTTTTCATTAAATTTATTATCTATATAGATATATTTATCTCTTACTTTTTTGATATAAATGTACTTAGCATTTTCTATTCCTACCTTATCAAATATCATTTTTGCATATACTTTATCCATACCTAAAGAACTAGATAGTACTCCGCAGCCTACATAAGGTACTCCAAGTAACTCAAATAGTCCCTGAATAGTACCATCTTCACCATATAAACCATGTAAAACTGGAAAGACAACATCTAAGCTTCTTAAATAATCAAAGACATTATCTATTTTATTATCTTCTTTATACCATTCACCTTTTTTATCAATATATATTTTATATATATCGTATTTATCTTTATCTAAATTATCTATTACGCTTTTTGCAGAATTAATAGATACTTCATGTTCAGTGGATAAACCGCCATATATTACACCTAATTTTATTTTTTTCATCTAATCACCTAATTAATTATATATTTTGATATTTATTTATATCACTAATTATATCTTTTAATGTACTTATATTTATTGTTTGCCTAGCATCAGAAAGACTCTTTTCTGGTCTTATATGAGCCTCAACCATTATACCATCGGCACCTGCTGCTATTGAGGCTATAGATAGTGGCCTTATCATATATCTTGTACCAGTAGCATGTGATGGATCGACAATGATTGGATAACTCGTATTTTTCTTTATATAAGGAACTGCCGCTATATCAAGAATGTTTCTAGTGGTAGGATCAAATCCTCTTATTCCTCTTTCACAAAGAATTATATTATTATTACCTTCATTCTTTATATATTCAGCCGCTAAAAGCCATTCATTATATGTTGCGGATAATCCTCTTTTTAGAATAACTGGAGTCTTTAATTTACCTACTTCTTTTAATAGTTCATAGTTATACATATTTCTAGTCCCTATTTGAATTATATCTAGTTTATTACCATACTTTTTTACTTGTTCTATACTAGTTAACTCAGTAACTACTGGAATATTATATTTCTTACCAATATCAATTAATATTTCTACGCCTTCATCTCTTAGTCCTTGAAAAGCATAAGGGCTTGTCCTTCCTTTAAATGTACCCGCGCGAAGTATATCTACATTTAATTCTTTTAATTTTTTAGTAATATTATCTAACTCTTCATAAGTACCAAAAGAACAAGGACCCGCAATCACAACTTTTTTATCTTTAAATAACTTCATTATATTCATAATTAAACCTCACTAAAATATATATTATTTTCTATCTCATATTCAAGGGTAGTCTCTCTTCCATGACCAGGATATATTAACATATCTAACGGATAATTTTTTATTTTATTAAGACTTTCTTTCATAATTTTATAGTCTCCAGTAGGTAAATCACATCTTCCTATACTTTCATAAAAGATAAAATCACCACAAAAGAGAATGTTTTCTTTATTAAAGTAAAAACTTATGCTATCACTAGAATGACCTGGATTAAATATAATATTAAAATTAAATTTATCTATTTTATATTCTTTTTCTTCAGTATTACTTCTATCATAGATTATATTTTTATCAAAATAAGATAAAGCTCCTATATGATCAAAATGCCTATGTGTAATTAATACTCCAAGTACTTTTCTATTATTTATTATCTTATTTATCTTATCTATATCATCGCCCGGATCTATTATTAATACTTTATCTTCTATTCCAAGTATATAACAGTTTTCTTCTAAAGAACCAGTAATAACTCTATCTATCTGCATATTTTACCTCACTTATCTATATTAATTGTATCATAGTTTTTTTCATAATAAAAGAATAAATACTTGTCTTTACATAGGTATTTATTCATGGCTTTTATATAATAGATTTTATTTCGAGACTAAAATTAGGCTCGAAATAACACTCTAAGACCTGAGGCTTAGAGTGAACATATAATAAATATTAATTAATTTCTGATCTCTTACTTAAAGCATCTCTAGCAGCTTCTTGTTCAGAAGCCTTCTTACTACCTGCGGTTCCCTTTCCCATAACAATACCATCTATCTTAACAATAGAGGTAAAAGTCTTGTTATGTGAAGGACCATCTTCATCTATTACTTCATAAGTAACAGACTTCTTAACAGTTTGAACTAACTCCTGAAGAGTAGATTTGTAGTCATGTAAGAAGTTCTCTCCCCTATCAATATATTTAACAATGATATCAAGAACAAACTTTTTAACGAAGTCAAAACCATGATCTAAGTAAACAGCCGCTACAAAAGCTTCAAAAACATCCGCAAGTATTGTTTGATTTACTTCTTCACCAGAACCAACTTTAATATCTTCATCTAAACCCATCTCTTTAGCATAAGTAGCACAGGCTTCTTCGCAAACATAAGATGCTCTCATCTTAGTCATTATTCCTTCTTCATACTTTCTTTCTTTATACAAATAATCACTAATTATTATCTCTAAAACAGCATCCCCTAAAAACTCTAATCTTTCATAATCAGGATAATTAGGATTCTCATTAGTATAAGAAGAATGAGTAACTGCTGTTATATATAAATTCATATCCGTAGGATTAACATCAATATTATTAAATACTTTCATTATTTTACCTCCTTAGTGGCTTCAAAATAATTTATTTTAATACCTTTACTAGTAAACTTATCTTCATATTCAGTAGTAATAATATTATCTTTATCACTATGTAAATCATTAGTTAAATAATCTATATTATAACCATATTCTTTTAATGATTCTACTGAGTAATTAAATAAATCTATATTATCTGTCTTCATTATAATTTTATTATTACCTCTAAATATTTTACTATATCTTTCTAAGAATCTAGGACTAGTTAATCTTCTTTTAGCATGTCTATCTTTAGGCCATGGATCAGAGAAGTTTAGATATATTAAATCAATTTCTTTATCAAATACTTCTTCGATTAGTCTAGCATCCATTCTTATTAGATACAGATTATTAAGTTCTAACTCGTTAGTTTTTTCTACTGCTCTTAAGATAACGGAATCATACATCTCTATTCCTATATAGTTGATATCTGGGTTAGTAAGAGCATTCTTTATAATGAAGTTTCCTTTACCCATACCTATTTCTATATAGATAGGATTATTATTTTTAAATAATTCATGCCATTTGCCTTTATATTCATTAGGATTATTTATAAAGTATTTTCCTAATAGTATTTTTTCACTTGCACCTTTTATATTTTTTAATCTCATAACTCACCACAAATAGTATTATAGCACATTTATTGCTATTTGCATATAATAAAGTAAAGGAATGTGATGATATGGATAATAGAGACATGATGCAGTATGGTTATTTTCAGAATATGCCAGGCAATATGATGTATGGTAATTTTGGTTATCAAGGGCCTCCAGGTAGTTTAATGAATGGGATGCCATATACTCCTCAGGGAATGAATTATGGTTCTAGTAATTTACAAAATAATATGAATGGTTATGATAATGGTAACAATACTTTATATGAAATTAATAATAGACTAAATAGTTTAGAATCAAGAGTTAAAGTTTTAGAACAGAAACTAACTAATAATAACTCTTATCAGGACGATGGTTCTATGTATATGTTATAAAAAGAGAGCTTAAATGTACATTCGCTCTCTTTTATTATTTTTCTTTTTATCTTTAGGATAATATTTCTCTACTAGGCATACTTTCTTTTTCTTTAGGCTCTCTTTAGGATCAATAATTCTTTGATTGGTAGAGCCTCTAAAAACACAATCATAACTTTTCTTATCAAGGATGAATGGTCCATCCACGAGAACATCTATTTGTTTTAGCAGTTCTATTATTTTAGGATTTGCTTCTCCTAGTTTAAGTAAGTTTTCATATGTGAATCCTGTATAACACCAGATATTCATTTTTTTAGATTTTATGTATTTTGCAAGTTCAAGGCAGGCATCTACTTGATACATAGGATCTCCTCCGGAGAGAGTTATTCCATCTTGACCTTCAAGACTATCTATTTGGGCTTTAACCTCTTCAATGTCTAAGAGAATACCATCATCAAATGAATGTGTACTAGGATTATGGCATCCTAAACACTTGTGTCCGCAGCCTTGAGTCCAAAGAACTGCTCGTACGCCTTCTCCATCTACAATGCTATCAGCCTGTAATATTGGAGATGCTAACCTTATTTCCATTATTTTTTCATTAACCCTTCAGTTGAGTGCTTTACTCTATCTCTTTCTTCGGCTCTTTTACCATTATTAAATCTGTCTACAGTACCTACTAGATATCCAGTAATTCTTCTAATTCTTTCGAAGTTTACTCCTTCACCAACTAATTTTTCTTTTGTTTCTTCTTTCATTTTAATTACCTCTTTCCTTAACAATTACAATTATTTTTATATTCATTTACTCTTTCTACAGGAACGCCTTCATAGGCTTTTCTTCCACATCCAGGGCAAACATCGCCAATAACGCCAACATAGCCACACACTGGATCTCTATCTACTGGGTGGTTAATAGCGGCATATCCCATATCATTTTCATACATAGTTCTTACTATTCTTTCAAATGCTTCAAGATTATTAGTAGTATCACCATCTAACTCAATATAACTAATATGTCCTGCATTTGTATATTTGTGATATGGGCCTTCTTTCTTGATCTTATTTACTATTGATATATTATAATATACTGGTACATGGAATGAATTTGTATAGTATTCTCTATCAGTAACACCCTTAATTTTACCATATACTGCTTTATCAATATTTACAAATCTTCCAGATAAGCCTTCTGCTGGAGTAGCAAGTAATGTAAAGTTTAATTTATATTCTTTACAATAATCATCGCATCTTTTTCTCATAAATTCTATTATTTCAAGGCCGAGTTTTTGAGCTTCATCGCTTTCACCATGATGTTTTCCGATTAAAGCCTTTAAACACTCTGCTAGTCCAATAAAGCCAATTGATAAAGTACCATGTTTTAATACTTTTCTTAATCTATCATTAGGTTTTAGTTTATCAGAATCTATCCATACACCTTGTCCTAATAAGAATGGAAAGTTATATAATCTCTTATTACATTGTATTTCAAATCTTTCTAATAACTGATCTTTAACTAAATCCATTAATTCTCCTAATTCTTCATAAAAACCTTTCATATCAGTTTTATCATTTCTTACAATACCATGTTTAATACCCAATCTTGGTAAGTTAATTGATGTGAAAGATAGATTACCTCTACCAGGAGTAATTGCTTTATCTTCATCCACTACATTTGCCATAACTCTTGTTCTGCATCCCATATAAGCAACTTCAGTGTTATAATCGCCCTTATAATAAGGCTTATTAAATGATGAATCCATAAATGAGAAGTTAGGAAATAACCTTTTTGCGGATACTTTTATAGCTAGTTTAAATAAATCATAGTTAGGATCTGTAACTTCATAGTTAGTTCCTTTTCTTAATTTGAATATTGATATTGGGAATATTGGATTTTCGTTTCTTCCTAAACCAGCATCAGTTGCAAGTAAGAAATTCTTAATAACCATTCTTCCTTCAGGAGAAGTATCAGTACCAAAATTTACGCTTGAGAAAGGTACTTGTGCGCCTGCTCTTGAATGCATTGTATTTAAATTATGAATAAATGCTTCCATTGCTTGATATGTTTGTCTATTTGTTTTTTTATAAGCAGTTTCATATCCTTTTTCAAATATTTTCTTTACTTCAGTACTATCTTTATATATTCCTTCAAATACCTTAGTATCCACATCAATACTTGTTAGTTTATCTATTTCTTTTTCAACCCTATCCATATTTATAAAACTGATAAAGTCACTAAAATCCAGCAACTCATATACAGCCTGTTTATATTGTTTCTTAAATGTTTTTAATACACCAGGCGCCATATAATAATCAAATGCCGGTATTGATTGTCCACCATGTTGATCATTTTGGTTAGATTGAATAGCTATTGCTGCTAGTGCAGCATAACTAATAATGTCTTTTGGTTCTCTCAAAAATCCATGTCCTGTAGAAAAACCATTTTTAAATAACTTGCTTAGATCTATTTGTGTGCAAGTAGTAGTACCCATAGCTTCAAAGTCCATATCATGAATATGAATATCACCATTGCTATGAGCCTCAGCATATTTTTTTTTCATTAAGTATGCTTCAGTAAATGCTCTAGATATTGTACTACCAAATTGAAGCATTGTTCCCATTGCAGTATTACCATCTATGTTAGCATTTTCTCTTTTTGAATCCTCTTCGGCAGCGCTCTTAAGACCTAACCCTTCAATACTTTTTTGAAGTTTAGCCATGTTTTTATCATCTCTAAATGCTATTCTCGCATTAGCCCTTCTTTGCCTGTATTCTGAAAAGCTCTCATATACATCTTGATAATCATACTTCTTAAGATTTTCTTCAATTAAATCTTGTATTTCCTCTATTTTTATTTTACCTAATGGTAAATAATCTTTAGCTATCTTTTTAATTACTGCTTGATATACTTTTTGAATATCTTTAGTATTATATTTTTTTTCATTTTCTTCAGAATCTAATAATACACTATCAAAGCCTTTTTTAATAGCCATAGCAACTTTAGTACCATCAAATTCTACCTTTTTTCCATTTCTTTTTACGACTTCTATCGTCTCTAATTTTTCTTCTGTTTCAACCATTGTTTTACTTCCTTTCTCTACTTTACAAGTTAATTATATATTAGGCGGTTTTACTTGTCAATAGTTTTTTGTTTGCTTTTTAATTTTTTTACATTTTTTATTTTTTTAATTTTCTCATTTGTTAGATTTTCCTTTTTTTTATTTTTTTAAAATATCTTTGTGTTGTATATTATACTCAATTTTTCTTTATTTTATAAGGGTTTGTGCTTCAATTGTTAATTTACCATCTGTAACTTATTTTTGTAATTTTCTTATTTTTGCTGATTTCGTCTGTTTCTTATTTTTTATTTTTTATTTTTTTTGTATTTTTTATAACATCTAAGTGTTCGCTTTTTCTTATAGCAAATATATATAGTAAAAGAATTTATATATTTTTTGTTTTTAAATAATATATTTTTAACTATACTTAAAAGACTAACCAATTGGTTAGTCCTATATACATATTTGGTGCTTGTGGTGGGACTCGGACCCACATGGCTTTTATACCGCTGGATTTTGAGTCCAGTGCGTCTACCAATTCCGCCACACAAGCATTACTACTAAATTATATAATAAATTTAGTAGAATGTAAATATTTATTTGTTCTTTTTTATAAACATTGCATCACCGAATGAGAAAAATCTATATTTTTCTTCTACAGCATGCTTATAGGCATTCATAATATTTTCTTTACCTGCAAGTGCTGATACTAACATAATTAATGTTGATTTTGGTAAATGAAAGTTTGTTATTAATGAATCTATTCCTTTGAATTCGTAGCCAGGATAAATAAATATATCCGTCCAACCGCTACACTCTTTAAATGTGTTATATTTACTCATTATGGTTTCTAATGTTCTAGTGGTTGTTGTTCCTACTGCCACTATACATCTATTTTCTTCTTTAGCTTTATTTAATATATCTGCTGCCACTTTATTCATACTATAAAACTCACTATGCATTTTATGTTTAGTTACATCTTCAACGTTTACTGGTCTAAAGGTTCCTAATCCTACGTGTAATGTTATATAACAAACTGTTACTCCTATATCTTCTATTTGTTTTAATAATTCTTTAGTAAAGTGAAGTCCAGCAGTAGGAGCAGCAGCACTGCCTATATTTTTGGCATACACTGTTTGATATCTTGATTGATCATCTAACTTAGTCTTTATATATGGTGGAAGTGGCATGGTGCCTAGTTTATCTAATATTTCATAAAATATTCCATCATAAATAAATTCAAAGTTTCTAATTCCTTCATCATTTACACCTGTACATTTTGCTTTTAATAGACCATTTCCAAAAGATACAATTGTATCTTTATGTATTCTCTTCGCAGGTTTTACTAAACATTCCCAATTATTACCATCAATATTTTTAAGTAGTAGTACTTCGATAATCGCACCAGTATCCTCTTTTTCTCCTATTAATCTAGCAGGCATTACTTTGGTATCATTTAGTACTAGTACATCACCTTTATGTAAATAATCTACTATATTATAAAATTTTTTATCTTCTAATTTACCAGTATCTCTGTCCATCACAAGTAGTCTTGATTCCTCTCTATGTTCAAGTGGTACTTGTGCTATTAGTTCTTCTGGTAAATAATAATCAAAATCATCAGTCTTCATTGTATTCCTTCTTTCTCAAATATTATATAACAAATCAAGAAAAAAAGAAAGAACAAACATTTAATTTGTTCTCATAATTACTGAATAGTAACTGTACCTGTGGCATAAATAATATTATAATTATCAGTAACATCATTACTACTTGAATCCTTTATTCTAGCTGCACTAGCATTAATAGTTCCAGTACCGACGTTATAGTTCCGTGTAGATAAATGTACATGACTAATAGAATGACCTGAGACTAATCCGCTAGCAGTTACTTTTGAGATATCACTAACTACATTTCCACCATGTGCGATAGTTTGAGCAATTGGGGTAATAGTTACATCTTTTTTAGCTATATTACAAGTAATGGACTTAGCTACTTTTGTACCATCAGGCCATTTGTAGTCACTCTTTAATTCTGCAATTACAACATAATTTCCTGCATTAGTTCCTGTATTATTTGTTAATGTATACTTAGCATTAGTAGTTATCAATGTACGACTACTGCCATTATAAGTAAGAGTATTGCAAGTAGGAACACTAACACTAGTATAACTACACGCAGAAGTACTACTAGTACTTCTAGTATTGGTTTTCTTATTACCAGTAGATAATTCTACTTTCATCGTAGCACTAAAGTTTTTATTTAAAAGTGTTTCTTGATTATAACTACCACTATTTGCGTTACAAGTACTAAGATCTCCTGTACAACTTTCTGCTAAATAAATAAGTAATGTATATTTATCTTCATTAGTAGTTAATCTTTCCTGTGTATTTGTTAAAACTAATCTATTATTTTTCATGGAATCAAACTTTGGAGAAAAACTACCACTACTAAGTAAAGCTTCTTCTTTATATAATTTCCATTTGAAATATTCACTTTTAAGTTCACAGTCCATACTTATATTATTAAGAGATATATCCATTATTGTATTATCAGGATTTGTTGATGTACCAGATAATTTAAAATCTATTTTTAATATACTTTCATTGGTACTATCAGGAGTTATTTCTGTTTTATCGTCATTTATTGGTAATAACTTACCAGTACTAGTAATTGTAGCACTACTACCATTAAGATAAGTTATATTAGCTCCCAGTGTGGCGGTACCAATATTTATGCCTATTGGATTAAAGGTATCAATATTTATTGCAAAAGTAATTCCAACAGCGCCAAGAGCTATTACAACTGTCATCGCTATAATAAACTTTAAATTACTCTTTATTAAATTTTTATATTTCATAACGTCACCCATTTTCAATATAATTATATAATAAATAGTAAATTTAATCAATAATAAAATCAATATTTATTGTAAAAGAAAGAAGCCTATTTGGCTTCTACAATTAATTTTAATGCTGTACGTTCTTCCCCATCTATTGATATATCAATAAATGCTGGTGTACAAACTAAGTTTTTACCTGATGGAGCAACAAAGCCTCTTGCTATTGCTACTCCTTTAATTGCCTGATTAAGAGCACCGGCCCCTATTGCTTGTACTTCTACTATTCCTTTTTCTCTGAATACATTAGCAAGGGCTCCTGCTACTGAATTGGGATTTGACTTAGATGAAACTTTAATTGTTTCCATATTTATTTTATCATTCCTTTCTTCTACACTAAAATATATGTATTAAGAAAAAAATAATAACAAAAAAGTGGTTATACTTTACCACTGTTTTTCTTTCTATATAAAAAATATGTAACAATTGTTAATATAGCAAACACTACAAAGCCTATTATTTGAAAGGTACTAAATGTCTTTGCTTTAGTAGGTTCTTCATATTTAACAGTTTTTGAAACTGTTAACATTATATCAACATTATTTGAATTATCTATTGTCCATGTGTATTTATTACCATTTACTTTTTTAGCATTATTATTTAGTACTTCATAATTACTAATTACATTGATATCAATTTTATTAGAATATAAACAATAAAATCCACCACTTAGTTTAATATTATAATATTCATCAGTTTCATCAATATAATGGTTTTCAAAGCACTCATTAATTACTCTAGCCTTATCAATATTATTTCTATAAGTATATGTATAATTATAATTTATTCCATTATCAGTTTCTGTTATATCCTTATTATATAAACTATCGCCACTAACTAAAGCAGGTACATCTTTTTTAATAAGTGTATAAAACAAGTTTAAGCCAGTATCACCATCTTCAAGTTCATATTCATTTTTATCTACACTACCACTTATACTCTCACTAACTGAATTATTATCAATAGTCAAATTATAATTTATAGTACACCCAGTCAATAACATTAATAAAGCAGTTAAAATGAAACATTTTTTTATTGATGTTTTAAATAACATAAATTTGCCTCCTTTTTATTTTTATTTATACCAAGAGCCATATGCTGTTATATATTCAGTATCAATAGGGTATTCTTTATTTGATACTTTATTTCCGCTATTACCTTCAGTAGTATAAACTTTACCATCTCTAACTGCTCTTACTATTCCAACATGATCAGAACATTGTGTACTACCATTCCATTTACCATAGATTTTTCTACAATGACAGCCAGCCATACCAGGAGCCCATTGAAACCAAACAACATCGCCCTTTTTAGGAGTATAATTTCCACCATATGCTTTTGATTTATTAAAGCTTACGCCCTCCTTGCCATTTCTAAATGCCGGCCATAACCCACTAGCAGCTCCATCATTAATAGAGCCAAAAGTTCTTAAATAACTATAAATCGAATTTCCATCATCCATTTTTGTATTTTTTAATACCCATGTGGTAAAATAAGCACACCAAGCTTCACCAGAGCCACCACCATATTTTGTTCCATCTGTTTTGTTAAGTTCACTAAGAGCTACATTAATCATTTTATCAGCAGTAGTACTACCAGAAGTACTTGAAGATCCTCCACTATTTCCATTATTTTGTTTTTGGCTAGCCTTTTCAGCAGCCTCTTCAGCCTCTAATAACTTATCATATTTTTCAATGTTATCCGTACCAGCACTAATTTTTTTAACTGTATTAATACACAAAGTATAATCACCGCCAAGCTTAATGCCAGCATCGCCAAGTATACCCATAACAACGCTAACTAACCATGGAGTGGCAAAAATAAATACAGCATACATAATCCTTTTTCCTACAAGTTTCATACTTTTTACTTGTTCATCTTCTTTATTAATAACTACAGCCTTAGTAAAATCAATCATTAGCATTATAATTAAACCTATTGGTATAACAACTGCTAGTATTTCCCAAAATAAATAGCCAAAATATAATACTCTAAGAAACGTTGGATGCTGACAAGCATCTAGTAAAATATACATAATATCACCTTAATCTAAGTATACCTTATTATTTTCTTTTTATCAAGAAAAAAGAGAAACTTTCTTAATGTTTCTCTATGTGTATTAGTCCATCATATACTTCTTCTAAAGCTCTACCTATATTCTTTTTGCTCTTATATTCTTTAATAGGTTTTTGATAATATCCTGTTCTAGTCATTTGTTTAGCCCTATCAGAAACAATATATACAAGAGCATACTTAGAATCTACTATATTTAATATTTTATCAATAGATGGATAAATCACACTATCACTCTCCCTCTCTATTAATAGAATACACTACTAAATAAATAATTACAATACTATTTACATAAATTTGACAAACTAATTTTGTTCATAATAAAAGAGACTCTAATTAGAAGTCTCTATCTCTTAAAAATGGTGGAATATCTAAATCATTGTCCATATCACCAGTTGCTTCTCTATAAAGATCTTCTCTTCTAGTTGAATCAAAACTATGATATAGTGGTTCACTTTGATTTTCAAATCCTGTTGCAATAACTGTAACTATTACTTCATCGTTTAAGTTTTCATTTATTACTGCGCCGAAGATAGTATTAATATCTGTATTAGCAGCAGTTCTAATTACTTCAGCAGCTTCTTCTACTTCGAATAAAGTAAGTGAAGCACCTCCAGTAACATTGATTATAGCATCTGTAGCACCATTTATTGATGTTTCTAGTAATGGCGATGATACAGCTTGTTTAGCAGCCTCTACAGCTCTATTTTCACCTGAACCAACACCAATACCAATTAATGCATTTCCTCTATCTTTCATAACGGCTTTAACATCTGCAAAGTCTAGGTTAACTAGTCCTGATACAGCAATTAAATCTGATATTGATTGTACACCTCTATGTAGTACATTATCTACTTCTCTAAATGCTTCAAGCATTGGAGTAGATTTATCGATTAATTCTCTTAATCTATCATTAGGTATTACGATTAAGGTATCGACATGTTTTTTTAATTCATCAAGTCCAGATATAGCTTGACTCATTCTCTTCTTTCCTTCAAAACTAAATGGTTTAGTAACTATACCTACAGTTAACGCTCCTAAATCTTGTGATATTTCTGCGATAACAGGGGCAGCACCAGTACCAGTTCCACCTCCCATACCACAAGTTATGAACACCATATCAGCACCTTTAATTGCTTCTTCTATTTCTGCTTTAGACTCAAGAGCAGCTTCTCTACCTATTTCTGGATTAGCACCAGCTCCTAGTCCATCAGTTAATTCTCTACCTATTTGTAATTTTATTGGAGCTAAAGAATTATTTAATACTTGAAGATCAGTATTTGCTACAATAAATTCAACGCCTTTTAAACCAGACTCAATCATTCTATTGACAGCGTTACAACCGCCTCCACCTACTCCAATTACTTTAATTTTTGCTAACTGATCCATTTCTAAACCAAACATATTATTCATTTCTAATCCTCCTTAGTACCAATAAAACTTCCAAATATTTTGGTGATCTTCGTTCTGTCCTTTTTATTCTTATTATTTGGATTGATAAGAAGTTCTTCATCCTCTCTATCTACCATTGAGTACTCTTTCCCCCTAGTTTCCATCTTATCGGCAAAATATTTTATCATTCCTACCGCTGTAGTATATTTATTGTTTCTTACTCCAAGAGTATCTTCTGTATATATTATAACATCTTTTCCAAAAATTTCATATACTAAATTTTTAAATGCCCTTATTTCAGTTAATCCTCCTGTTATTACTATATAAGAAATATCTTGCTTTGTCAATAGTAATATTTGTTTACGAGCGAGATTTAATATTTCTACTATTCTATCCATTACTATTTCAGTAACTTCAATTTGATTTAATTTTATTTCTTCACCAGCAGTATTTTTTACCATGTATATATCATTTAGTGCTATAAATCTTTTATGACTAGAGGCAAATTTTTCTTTAATTACTCTGGCATCAAAGATATTTATATTAAACATATAAGCTAAATCTTTATCAATATTAGTTCCACCTAATTGTATAGTTTCAGTATTCATGATGCATCCTTTATTATATACTGATACATTAGTGGTTTCATGACCTATATTAATTATAGCTCCAACTTTTTTATCTAAAACATTATTTTTTACTTCATAGTAGTCTCCAACACCTGATATTGTAATATCTGCGACTTCTAGCCCAGCACCTTCCATAATAGATAGTACTGAGTAGATATTCTTTTTTGGAGCAGTAATCATTATTCCTTTAACTTCTAGAACTTTTCCAGTCTTGCCACATGGCTTTGTTTCTGGCTTTCCATCTATTAAAAAGACTAATGGTATTACTGTTATTAATTCGTAGTCTTGAGCTATTTTAGAATATACTGATTCTTTTATTACTTTATTTATATCTTCAGTAGTAATAAGTTCATCTTCGTCTATTATATTAGTACTTCCTGTTACAAACATAAACTTTGCATTGTAATCGGGAACTCCTACAACTACTTTTTTTATATTAATACCTAAATAATTGTTAACTACTTTAATTCCATCTTTGATAGCATTAATAGCTAAATTAGGATCGACAATTAAACCTTTTCTTATTCCTTTTGCTTTTTCTTCGTGAGCATATAATATATTTACTTTTTCTTTAAAATATTCTCCCACGACAAACTTAATTGTATCGGATCCAATATCTATTGAAGTATATATTTTTTTCATGATATCGACTCTCCCTAAAATGATACAATTTAATTATAACAAAAAAAGAAAGAATTGTATATATTTTCTTTTCTTTTTGTTTATTTTTTTTATTTATTTCCTCTTAAGTCTTGGTCTTAAGAGACATAACATAGCCTAAGGTCTACGTTATGATAGTTTTTTTAGTTCTTTTTGTTTTTGGATGTTTGTTTCTATTGAAACCCTTTGTACTAGGCTTAAGGCAATCATTAAACATATTGTATATGATCCACCATAAGATAAGAATGGAAGTGGTACTCCGGTTAATGGTATTACTCCGGTTACTCCGAGTAAATTTATCATTATATGAAGAAGTAAATAAACAAATACGCCATAACATATTAGACTATTCTTTAGATTACTTGCTCTTCTGGCTATTTGAATTATTCTAAATAATACAAACATATATATTAAAATGATAATAATACCTACGATTAAGCCCCATTCTTCTACGATAATAGGAAATATAAAGTCAGTATAAGATTCTGGTAAATATAAATACTTTTGAGTAGAGCCTCCTAGTCCCTGACCTTTTATACCGCCATTTTTAAAGGCTATAAAACTATTACATAACTGATAACCAGTTTTTTCTTGATATCTATCGCAAGGATTAAAATAGTTAAATCTATCTAATTGATACGACTGAAGAAATTTACCTCCAGCGACTATTAGTACTAGAACTACGAGAAGAATACCTCCAATAAAGATTTTGTTAAAGATACTTCTACTTTTCTTTTCCATAGGAGTGGCATAGAATATAGCAAGAGCTATTAATCCTATTATAACAGCAGTTCCCATGTCTGGTTGTAGGGCTACTAATACCGCTATTATTACAATAAATATCATTGGTTTAATTATATTCCACTGATTATCTAGTTTATCTTTATTTTTGGAATAATAAACTGCTAAATATATTATTATTATTATTTTAGCAAACTCAGAAGGCTGAATAGCAAAAGGACCTATCTTGTACCAACTGACTGCTTGGTTGGCAACATGTCCATAGAATATTAATCCAATTAAAGCCAGTATTATTGTACCAAGTAATACTTTATCTATTTTTTTATAATTTTTAGTAGGAAAGATAATTACAAAAAGAGAAGCAATTAATCCCACTCCTAAAAATATAGCTTGTCTAAAAAAGTAATGATATGGGCTATAATTATAACGCATGTATGATTCCATTGAAGAAGCACTAAGTATCATTATAAGACCAAAAATAAAAAAGATAATTGTTACTATTAATAATGGTTTATCTAATTTTGATAATATTTTCTTCATATCATCACATCCCTATTATTATAATAGCATATTTTTATCTTTTTTTAAATCTATTTTTTATCAGTTTACATATTTTATCTATATCTTTTATTTTTTTAATATTACTAAAGAAGTATTATTTATATCTATTTTCTTTAGTAATTCTAAGAATTCTTCCATATTTAAACTATCAATTATTTCAATAGGATTATCTTCAAGATGTTTATTGTAAATAATATTATCGATAATGATATCTCCTACTGCTTCAGCATTTTCATAAGCAAATACTTCATTACTTATAAGTACTTTTTTCTTTCTATTAAAGTCTTCTTCATTTATCTCTATATTATTTAATTTATCTTTTATTTTGTTAATGTAGTCATCATACTTATTAGTTTCATTCATAAGTGATATTAAAATATGGGTATCACAGTTAATTAAATTAACATAAGTAGTATTATTTATAATACCATCTTTCTTTAACGTCTCATCAAGCTCTGATGTTTCATCAAAGAGAATAGTAAATAAGATATATAAATATAAATGTAATTTTCTTCTGGTAATTTTAATATCTTTAATTGGTAATTTTATAGTATAGGCTATTTTAGGTATATTAGTTTCTACTTTAACTATTTCTTTTTCTTTTACTACTTTGTCTTCTTCAGTAAACTCTTTTATCTTGATACTACCCTCTTTAGAAAATTCTTTTTTACTTTGATTTTCTTTAATAACATTCATTATTTCTTCTGAATCAAAGTTGCCAGTAATAACAATAAACATATTAGAAGGATGATAAAAAGTATGGTAGCAGGTTTCTAAGTCTTCTTTTGTTATACTTCTTATATCTTTAGTAGTACCTATAATACTATCTTTATATGGATTAGTTTTTAGAGTATTCTTTCTTACTTTTTCTTCGAGAATACTCATTGGTCTATCATCATACATATGAATTTCTTCAGATATTATATCTTTTTCATTTTCTACTGATTCATCAGTTAGATAAATATTTTGAACAAAGTTTAATAAATATTCTATATTTTCTTTTAGAGACTCTGTAGCATAGAATAAATATGTTGTATTTTTAAATGTTGTATAGGCATTGCAGACCGCTCCACTTCTAGCAAAGAATTCCATTGGTTGGGGATCTTCTTTCTGGGCAAATACTTTATGTTCTAGAAAATGGGCTATTCCTTTAGGAAAAGTAGTCATCTTATCACTATTTATTGGTACAAATTCATTGTATACAGATCCATATTTAGTAGTAAATGTTACATAATTAGAATGAATGGTATCTTTGGTATATAAATATACTTCTAGTCCATTATCTAATTTTTCATAAAAGATATCTTCTTCTACACCTTTAATTCTAATCTTCTTCATGTTCTTCCTCCTTATCTTCTAGAGTAAGGATGGTATGAAGACTAACTTTCTTACTTACTTTTACTATGTCTTCTTTAGTAATTTTACTAAAATTATTTATTCTTTCTTCCATATCATCTGAACCCACAAGTACTCTAGATAATGCTGTATTTATTATTCCCATTGGAGTATCTGATGATGCTTTAATTGAGGATATAATAGTATTTCTAGATGACTCTATTAATTTATCTGATACTTTACCATTATTTATATCTTTTAAACATCTTCTAATTAATTTAATAGCGGGTTCAATATTTTTCTTTTCTACCCCAGAGTTAATTAGAAGAATATTATCATAAGCCTTTACACCTGAATTTATGTAGTAGCAGTAGCCTTTATCTTCACGAACCTTACTAAAAAGTACTGAGCTAGAAGATCCTCCAAGTATCTCACTATATAACTTTATAGTATATTTTCTTTCAAAATCGGTTAAATTATTTAAACTACATAGTAGTACTAACTGAGACTGACTAACTTTCTCATACTCATGATATTTTACTATTCTCTTTCTTGGAACTAGTTCTGGAATTATAAGATTTTTATGTTCTTTTTTAAAAGTATTTACTTTAAAATATTCTTTAAATATTTCTTTCATCTCACTAGGAGAAAAGTCTCCTAGTACAAAGATATCTATTTGATCTTCACTTATTACTTTTTTATAATATTCATATAATTCTTTACCGCTTATATCATCTAAATCTTCTTTTTTACCATAAGGATTATATGAATATGGTTTATCTTTTATTTTTTCCATTAATTTCAACATAGAATATTTAATCTTATTATCCTTAAGACTATTTATTTCTTGATATAATCTATTTTTTTGTTTATCTATATTAACAAATCTACCTTCTTTTACACAAGGATTAAATATTAAACTTAGGAAAAAAATAATAGATTCTTTATTCATATCTTCTTCCGTATATTTTTCATTTAGAAATTTAGTTTGAAAAGATAAATCACTAAATTTACCTATTCTAGATATACCTGAAGATATTTTTATATCATATAGTCTTTCACTTTCTATAATTAGTTCTCTTTCGGTTTTATAATCATTATTAGAATCTAGTAATATCATTTTCAATAGGTTTCTTTTAGTGATTTCATCTTCTTTTATCTCACGATAAAAGTTAACATCTACTGATATTGTTTTAAATTTATTTGTTTTAATAAAATGTAGGTTGTATGCTCCCATATTATGTGATTCAATATTCATAATTCACCTCTTCCCCTATATTATAACCTAGTTTTATATTTTTAAACAAGTTTCTAAGGCTAAAGTTATTAAATTATCAAGACCCTGTTCTCTTTCTAAACTAGATAATTTATTACTTGATAAAAAACTATCACTTACCATTAAGACAGTACTAGCTCTTTTACCAAGTAATTTAGCGTTAGTAAATAAAGCAAATGACTCCATTTCTACTCCTAGTACTGAGTATTTACTTACTTTGTCTTTAAAATCATTATTTTGTTCATAAAAGACATCTGATGAATATATATTTCCTTTATTTACTTTTATATTTAATGTCGCCGCTGTACTTTCTATGGCACTATTTAATTCAATACTACCATTTATATTTATATTTGGATAATTACATAAAAATTTACCATAATTAGAATTAGTAACTGAGTTTGTTACTAATACTATATCTTTTAAATTTAAATTGGTATATGCACCCATAGTACCAATTCTAATTATATTATTTACATCATATTCTTTAAATAATTCATAAGAGTATATTCCCATACTAGGATTACCCATTCCTGAAGGAAATACTGTTATTTTTTTACTTTTATAGTATCCTGTATAGCCAGTCATTCCTCTAACATTATTAATAAGTTTAGCATTGGCTAAGAATTTTCTGGCTATATATTCACATCTTTTTGGATCGCCAGGCATTAATACAGTTTCTGCAATATCATCTTTGTTACTTTCAATATGTACGCTCATATTAATCTCCTATTTTTCAATACTTATGCTATATGCTTTAATACTATCTAAATTTAAAGTATCATTTAGAGTAAACTCTACTTTAAATTCTTTATTCTCTTCTAATTTATTAGTATCATTAAATTCATACTTTTCTTCAGTTAACTTAGTATCATTATCTCCATATAAAGTTACTACAATAGACATATTTTTACTTTCACTAGTGGTAGTAACATTTCCAGTAAATGTAATTAAAGTATCAGCATTAGTTATCTTAATGTTGTTTATAGTTTCAGTATCTAATTTTAATTCATAATTAGTTTTAGATAATTCAGTCTTAGTAACTTCAGTATAAGTATCAATATTTTCTATATCAATACTTTTAGCAGTATTAACATATACAAGTATATTATTATCTGAAGTAACATATCTTATACCATTAATAGGATTATTCTCATCTACTTTACTTAGGGTACTTCTGCATGCATCTTCAGTATTTTTATAATATACGCATATTATATTAGCCACTTCTTTGTAAATATCTTCAGTAACTAATCTATTATCTTCATTCATAGTAAATTCTAATTCAGTACCCATAGTATTAACATTTAAATTAACTATCTTATCATCTTTTTTATAGTCAATTACTAACGAAGTACCATTTACTTTAGAACTAAATGTAACATTATCATTTAAATATCTATTTGCTAAAGTACTATTATTTAAACTATTAGATATATCATTTAATGTAATATTATTATTAGGCTTCTCTACAGGAGTAGTAGTATCTTCTCTCTTAATAAACTTTAAATACAAAATAAATAGTATTGCCCCAATTAAAAACACTAATAATATATAAGCAAGTATAGTATCCAATTTTTCTCTTTTTCTAATTTTCTCATTCATTATCATTTCTTGTTCATTCATTTTAATTACCTCTTTTCTTTCTTTTTACTATTCTATTACTATTTGATATGGAAGGCCATCTTGGCCATCTCCATAACTAAGATCGTTAAATTTAACATTAGCATTTAAATATACTACTGGTCTAAACAATCCAGAATCACCTGTCGATCCAAGACTAATACCTCCATCTGAATTAAGAAGTAAAGCGGAACCATTATCAGAATTCATAAATAACTCTGGATCAGTATTACTTTTATATAACCATGCTTGTCTTCCACAGCTCGCTATATCATCCATAGTGCTTATTCCGCCACAAGTAGCAGCAAAATCAGATGTATATCCATAATCTGCAATATCCATTATACCAACATGAATATATCCATCAGTTGAATCATCATCCGTAGTAGTGGCAAGCTGATAAAATTTTTCAAGAGCATTACTACTAGTTATAAAATTAGACATTGAATATAAATATTTTGGAAAAAATGCTATCATACTTTTTGTTTCATTATTTTTTAAAGTATTTTCTGTTCCAATATCATATATAAAATTAGAATCTAATGAGAGAACAGATTCAGCCACTGAACACGATTCAGTAAAACTATTTGACCAATAAAGTGAACATGATTGTTCATTATAATTAAATATCTTTCCGATTGTTGTATTCTTCCAATATGTAGCGCCAGCCAAATCCATCGGTACAGCTGTTGTGCTTATTGGTTCATCTCTAATTATTTTAAGTTTTCCATTAAAAACACCAATTATTCTCCATATTTCGCAATTAGTATCTGGATATGCATCGCAGTTAAAAAATATATAGTTTTTTGGATATTCACCATAATATCTTAGGTTACCACTATCTTCTTCCTCAGTAATACCACCGTTTTTATCCATCATTAAATTTTCTGAAGATGCTATCGAGTAAACAACATCACCATTTTGCATTGTGTAATCCTTATTGTTAAGATATAAATTAGTTATATGTTGTACAGCATTTATAGTATTGCTACCCTCACTAGCACTAACATTAATTGTAGCCTTAAACTCTTTATTCATCATATTAGCATTATTTTCTGTATTGCCATCTATATAGATATAGAAGGTAAAATCAGCACGTGTATCTGTTAATCTACTTGAACTTAATGAAATAGCACCACCACTAGAGGCACTACTAAAGTCACCTTGTCTAACTACTTGATTACCATTTAATAACACATACTTAAAACTTGCAACCTTTAATTCAGCCGCTATTGAAGTTATATTTAAAGTGATCGTGTAATCTATATTAGCACTTGTGGCAGTGCTTCTTTTTACTATAGAGAAACTAGTCTTTTCACCTTGATCATAAGTAAATACTGGTGCTAAACTAGTAGTATTAATTTCTTTACCATTATCAAATATAACATCTGCTATATTACCTATTTTAACAGTTAATTTTGTAGTATTAGGACTAGACCACGTAAGCCAAGCATAAGTACCAGTTCCTATTACTAATACTATAAGTAATGCTACTAATGCTACAATAAAATATTTATTATTCAATAATTTCTTTATTTTTTCACTCATAAAACATCTAGCCTCCATACTCTATAATTTAGTGTACTATAAAATCGCCATTTTTTCAAGATGTTTTCAAGAATTAATAATATTTTTTATTTTTAGACTACAGGCTAAAAATAACACTCTAAGACCTGAGGCTTAGAGTGACAAAAAGCAATAATATTTATTTAATAATTTTTACTGGATATATTAAATAAAAAATAAATTCATTAAATAAAAACTTGATTTTTTCTATTATATTCTTACCTTTTAAATCAATTATCTTCTCTTTAGATTTATTATGAAACTGATTAATATAAGAAATAATAGTTTGTATTTGGAAATATATTGTAAGTATTAGAAATATATAAAATACTACTGAAAAATATTTTATTTTAATAGATATCATTGAGGATATTAACATTAAAAATTCTAAGTTCATTTTATGTTTTCCTACTCTTTCAGTATGAGTACTTTTATATTTTATTATTATTTTATAGTTAACAAAAGATATTATACCCTCTAGTAATAATGGTATAACAATTAAAATACTTCTATTTATTATTAATAATATCATTACTGAAAAAGAATATAATTTATCACTTATAGCATCTAAGTATTTACCAAGTTTGGTATAAGCATTTAGTCTCCTGGCAAAGTATCCGTCAAAAAAATCAGATACTGCTCCATATATATAGAGTATAATTGCATATAAAAACTTTTCTTTACAAAATAAAATAAAACCTATTATTAGACTTATAATTCTAGTAATGGTAATTATATTTGGTATTTGTTTTATTATTTTCTTTTTCATGTCTATACCTCCCGTTATGATTATATCGTATAAAATCTTAAAATGCAACATAAGTTTAAATGAAGTGTCAAGTAATGATAAGGTAATTTACATATATTAATATTAATGTTATAATTAAGAAGATGAGAGGAATGATAAAATGCAAGGAATAGTACAAAAGATTATTGATTTATTTGGTAGTGGTATTGGTAAAGAGATTGCTGTATTTGTTATTTCGATGTTACCTATACTAGAATTAAGAGGAGGTCTACTGGCGGCTTCTATTATTGGGATGGATTTTATACCTGCTTACATTATAAGTATATTAGGTAACTGTTTGCCTATTCCATTTGTTCTTATATTCTTGGATAAAATATTTAACTGGCTTAAGAAGTTTAAGACTACTGAAAAGATTGTTGTTAAGTTGGAAAAAAAGATATTATCTAAAAAAGCACAAATTGAAAAGTATGGATATTTGGGACTACTACTATTTGTTGGAATTCCACTTCCTGGTACTGGTGCTTGGACAGGAGCAGGACTTGCAGTACTCTTAAGGCTAGATAAGAAGAAATCTTCTATTGCTATATTCTTAGGTGTAATACTTGCTAGTATTATTATGAGTATTATATCTTATGGTATATTAGATAAAATTATAAGATAAAAGTATAGTTTTTTACTTCTATACTTTTTTAATTTATATTATCAAAGGTAATTTTGCCTAGATAGCCATCTTGCAGATCTTTTATTACTCTTTTGTATACTCTATCGTAGTCTGTTTCGCTATTACGGAAGGCTCCTATTTTTTTACCTATTTCATCTAAGATGTCTACTATATCTTCTATTTTAGTTAAACTATATCTATTTATAATGTTATCTGGATAGTCAGATAATAATTTTTTTATTATATATATAGCGATATCTTCACTATCTAATACTTCCTCTTTAATAGCGGTCATACTGGCTAAGTTATATGCTACTTCTTCTTCATCTAGTTTAGGCCATAATATGCCTGGGGTATCTAATAGTTCTACTTTGTCATTAATTCTAATCCATTCTAGATTTTTGGTAACACCGGGTCTATTACCAACATTAGTGGCTTTTCTACCTACTAGCCTATTTATTAAAGTAGACTTTCCCACATTAGGTACACCCATTATTAGTATTCTAGCCTTTCTTTCTTTTAGACCTTTACTTTTTCTTTTGCTGTTTATTTCGTCTACTAGTGGTTTTATCTTATCAAATATTATCTTGGTATTAGGATTATTTATTAGGTCTATTGGTATTACGATGTAATCTTTATCTTCATAATATTTAATCCATTTGTTTGTTTTCCCGCTATCACATAAGTCTATTTTTGTCATAACAATAACCCTAGGTTTACCTTTAGTCATTTCTTCAATTTCTTTATTTTTTGAAGAATATGGTATTCTAGCATCTACTACTTCAAATACTATATCTATTAAATCTATCTTTTCTTTAATCTCTCTTTTAGTTTTTGCCATGTGACCTGGGTACCAGTTAATTCCGACTTTAGTTAACTTTTCTTCTTGATTGATATTTTTCATTTCAGCTCTGATTTTTCTTTTTTGATACATATCCATTTTTTTCACTTCTTTCTATTTCTCTTTATTTTAAAAAAATACTTAAAAAGTATTTTCTGACTTCGTCCTTTAACTGGATAATATTATATCATAGTTTTGTCTTTTTATAAAGTCTAGTGCCTCAAAATATTTATCTTCGCATTTAAAAATTATTTTTATATTTTGATTTTCATCAATAACAATATCTTCTATTAATTCTTCTATTAATAATCTATCGATTTTTTTCACTTCTTTTAATTTTTTTATTTCATTAAACCAATCTTCATTATTTTTGGATTCAAAAGAAATATTTTCTAATCTATCTTCTAAATTAATTTTTTCTTTTCTATATTCACTTATTTTTTTACTATAATCTGCCGAATATTCCCAATATTCTGCTTCTGTTATAAATTTTTCTTTCAAATCATCTTTTATTTCATTTCGTAGTTTAACAAATTTATTTATTTCATTATCTATATTATCTATTTTTGCTTTGATAATATCGATGTCATAACTTATTTCTTTTTGGCTTACTATTTGTTCTATTTTTTGGTCTATTTCTATTACTACATTTCTAAAATTATTTATAAAATCAATTACGAGACTTTCTAATTTTTCTTTTTGTATTGACTTAACACTGCATTTTTTATCTTTTAAATAATTTCTACAATAATAATATGTGTGATATTGCCCTTTTCTTATTATCATATTACTTCCACATTTCCCGCATCTTAAATATCCAGAAAAAACATCATAATTATTATTACAATTTACTCTAATATTTCTTTCATATAATAATTCTTGAACTTTATTATAATCTTTTAATGAAACTATTCCTTTATGATGATTAGGTATAATTATCCATTCATCACTATTCACTCTATTTGTTTTGTGAATTTTATGACTTACTTTCTTTCTTACTCCTTGAATTAAATCACCAGTATATGTTTTATTTTTTAGTATTTCATCTAATTTTTTAGAATTCCATAATTTAGTTGAATCATTAATATTATAATGTGTAATGCCATTTTCTAATTTATACACTCTTGGAGTAGATATTTGTAATGAATTTAGTTCATTTGCAATTTCCTTTTTGCTTTTTCCAGATAAAATCATTGAAAATATTTTTTTTACTATTTTAGCAGGTTCCTTATCTATTATAAATTTATACTTATCTTTAGGATCTCTTAAATAACCATAAGGAGCATAGGAACCAATAAACTTACCTTGTCCCTTTTTACTATCTAATACACTTCTGACTTTTTGAGAAATATCTCTTGCATACTCATCGTTCATTAAATTTTTAAATGGGACAATAATACTACTTGCAGATTTTGGGTCTTTACCAGTATCTATATTATCATTAATAGCAATAAATCTTATATTATATGAAGGAAATATTTCATCAATATATTTTCCAACTTCAATATAGTTTCTTCCTAATCTTGATAAATCCTTTACAATAATACAATTAACTTTATTGTTTTTTATGTCGTCTACCATTTTTTTAAAATCCGGCCTGTCAAAAGTCGTTCCAGAATATCCATCATCAATATAATACTTTATACTTGAACACAATTTATTACTATTAATATATTGCTTAACAATACTTCTCTGATTACCAATACTATTTGATTCTGCTTTATCTCCATCATCAGAAGATAATCTTAAATATGCTGCAATATTCCATTTTTTCATATTGTTCCCTCCTTTTCATTATTAATTCCATTTAATACTCTTTCATATTCATCTTGATATTTAAACCTTACTGTTATATTACCTTCTTCGTGTACATATATACAATCAATCAATTCTTCAATAACATCTCTTGATAAACTTTTTATTTTTTTGTTTCTTCTAAAATGTTCTATCCAATATTCTTCACATTTAGCGTCATCTAAAGCATTTTTAATTTCTTTTTCATATTTCTTTATATCAGATTTACATTTTTCAATTTTATTTTCATAATCATTTGATGAAGAAAGAAATTCTTCTTTTGTAATTCTATTTAATTTCCAATTTTCATAAGATAGTCTTTTCATTTTTTTTATTTTTTCAATATTCTCTTGTAATTTTGTTACATTATCTTCATATTCTTTTTTATTTGTTATAGTATTTTCTTTTTTCATTTGTTTTATTGTTTTCTCTATATTAAGAACTGCTTTAACCTGCATTATAATACTTTCAATTACCATATTATCTAAATCACTTGTTCTAATTTTATGTGGTGTGCATTTACTTGAAGTAGTTTTATAATTTCTACAATAAAAATTAGATGAATTTCTGCCATTCCTTGTATCTTCCATCTTACACATTGCTCTACCACAATCAGCACATTTAATTTTATATTTATAAATTGTAAGTTTTTCTGGTTTCTTTTTACTTGCTATTCTTCCATTAATAATTTGTTCTATTTTTTTAAAATCTTCAACGCTTATAATTGGCTCGTGTGTTCCTTTAACTATAATCCATTCACTTTTAGGTTTATATATTTGCCTATGGTTCTTATAACTAACTGAACCAGTTCTATTCCATACTAAATTGCCAATATAAATTTCACTTGTTAACATTTTTCCAATCGTAGATGTACTCCAATGATAAATTACTTCTACTTCTTCTGAGTCCATACTTAAATGGTATTTTTTTCTTCTTTGTACTTCTTTTCTACATAAAATTCCATTATCATTTAAAAATTTTGCAATCTTTATATGTCCATCACCATCTAGTGCCATTTTAAATATTTTTCTAACAACAGGTGCTTCTTCTTCATCAATAATAAGTTGATGAATATTATCAGGATTTTTTTTATATCCATAAGGACAAGTTCCACCTACCCATTCTCCATTCTTCGATTTATTTAACAATACACTCCTAACCTTTTGAGAAATATCTCTTGCATACTCATCATTCATTAGATTTTTAAATGGAACAATTATATTATTTATAGATTTAGGATCTTTATAACTATCAATATTATCGTTAATTGCAATAAATCTTATATTATATAACGGAAATATTTGTTCAATATAGTTGCCAACTTCAATATAGTTTCTACCAAATCTTGATAAATCTTTCACAATTATTGTATTAATATCTCCATTTGTTAAAGCATTAAATAATCTTTTAAATTCTGGTCTATTAAATGTTGTTCCAGAATATCCATCATCAGAATAATAATCAACAATTACAACATTATCTTCATTTTTCAAAAAATCTTGTATTATTTGTCTTTGATTTCCTATACTATCAGATTCTGCATTATCTCCATCCTCTGATGATAATCTGCAATACACACCAACTTTCCAAATGTTTTTTTCAGTCTGCATTTTTTTCTTTTTTCGAGGCATTATTTAACACCTCCAAATTTAATTTCATTTTTTCTCATAAAAAATCTCTCCTTTCAAATTTCACTTAATTTTACAAGGAAGAGATTTTTATTTCATTGGTGCGTTTTTTATAAATGCACACTTGATTTATTTATATATTTTATTTACAGTATCTTTTAATTTATTTTCTGCAATTTCATCATTATTTGAAAATGCAATTTTAATTTTCCTGCCATTACATTTGAACATATATGGATTCTTTGCACTTTTTATAAAATCTATTATTTTTTCATTACTATTTGTTTTTTTACTAAAATTGATTTTTGTAATATCATCTAATTCATCTATATTAACTTCATCAAAAGAAACACCTTTGCATTTTATAAGTTTTTCTTTTAAATAATCATTACTCATTTATCACCCCACCTTTTCCTTCTTATTTTTAGTTGGTAGTCACATTTATTTTTAAAATCAAATAAATCTGTACCAAGTAAAACATTATCAACCATATTTTCAGCAATTTTTTTATCTTCTGCTTTTACTTGAACATCCTGTTTGTAATTATTCGCTATAATAGTTACTATATAATCTTTTCTTCTTTTGAACATAATTCTCTCCTATTCCATAAGTTTTTAAATAACTTATAATATCAAAATCAAAGACATCTGCTAATGCTCTATTAACTTTATCTAATTGATAATCTAGTAAACTTCCCATATAACTTATAATTCTTGATTTATCAATTACTCTAATCTGCTCTAATAAAATTAAAGAATTATACCTTAAAAAATCATTGCTATGAATCAAAATATGTGTTGGTAATTTTTCTTTTTTTATTATCTTTGTTAATGGAGCAACTATAACAGTCGGACTATATTTATTGCCACAATCATTTTGAAGAACCACCACTGGTCTTTCTCCTTTTTGTTCACTTCCAATAGCAGGATTTAGTGTCGCATAATAAATATCTCCTTTTTTTATATCTGATTTAATCATCTTTCTTTTCAACTTTATATATAATGCGTGGTGGTCTATCATTAAATAGATTTAATATATTTAACTTCTTATCTTTTAAATAATCTGTTAAAACACGATTAACGTCTTCCTGTGCTTTTTGCATACTTGTTTGTGAATGATCCATAGTTGTTTCAAATATCAATTTAACTTTTACTTTATAATTTTTTCTTTTCATTAAAATTTCCTCCTTAATATGTAAAAAAGCCAAAGTACATATAAATACCTTGACTTTCATAATATTTATTTCTTTTATTTTTTTAGTTTTAACTGATATTTGTCTTAATACCCTCAGTACGGGATTTCATCAAACTATTGACTTGCTAAATCAATATCACAGGAATTTCACCTCCCCGAGGATCTCTCCGGGCTGCACCCATTGCGTGAGTCTGTGGCTATGCAGGAGTATCTTTAATTCTGTTAGATGTAATCGCAAATTAGGTGCTACCTAATTTTATAACCAAGTATATACCGACAAGCGTACTTGTTAATGTGCTATTTCTAACAGGAATGTATCTGATGAATGTGTATCAAATTTTCAAAGAACACATCCTGCTCCACTAAAATAAAAAGAACAGGTGGAAAAGGATTAACTCCCTCTCACCTGTTTCCTCACTTAAAGTTAAAAAGTGTAGTCTAATTTTTAAATTTTTTTGAAATTTTTTCTATTGCAATATCAACACTAAACTTTACTGCCCTTTTAGTACAATTTTCTTCCTCTGCAATTTCTTCAAAAGTTTTATTTTCAAAGTAATATTTTTTTAATCTTTCCCTTTGAATTTTAGGTAATTCTTGAATTGCTTCTCTTAATTTCTCATTATTAATTTTATTTTCTACTATTTCATCAGTTGGTATTTGCTTATTTAATGCTCTTGATTCAAGGTTGTTTTCAAATATTTCTGAATGTTCAATATGTCTATCATATTCATTCAATTCTTTAATATCTTGTAGTTCAAACTTGTCAAAAACTCTATATACTTCCTCACTGACTTCTACTTTATTTAGATGTCCTTTAACATCTTTAAATGTAATTGTATAGATATTTTTTTCTTCAATATAATTTAATGTATAAGGGTTGTCCTTACATTTTCTTCTTTTAGGGCTTTCTGCCATCTTTCTTTCCTCCATTCAAGTTTTTTTTAAACTTGAACTTTGGTGGACTTCTGCACCTAAAAATTTTTACGCAAAAAGAAAAGACGCCAATAGTCAAACTCATATTTTGAGTCAAACTATTAGCGTCAATCAAAACTACATTATTTAATTTTCTTGTTTTTTTACGTTTATGAGCGAAAGATACCCCTTTATGAATATAATCGCTTCTATCAATTTCTAACAAACAAATAAGAACTACTCTCACAATCATAAGGGCAACAACTCCTACTTCGTATAAAAATCAATGCCCTAATTTTTATACGAGTAATAGCGTAAGGTATTGCTCCCTCTTATGAAAAATTAACCAGTAATATATCTTCTTCTTTTGTTGTCAAAGAAATATGTACTGCTTAATTATTTCTTTTATTTGTCCTTATTTAATTATCAAAACTACTATAATTAATTTCATATATCACACAGCCTGGCATTGCTATATGTACGATTACATTATACAACATTATTTTTGCAAATTTTGTCGAATTGTGTAAGCAAACTAAAAATTTTACATTTTAATACTAATCTATACATATAATAATATTTTTATAAAATAATTATAAATTCTTTCCAAAAAATCAGACAATAATTCTTGCTAGTCTGTCTCCAAGTCTGCATAGCAATTCATTTGTAATAGTATCTGCTTTATCAGCGACTTGTTCAGCAGTAATATTATTATCTTCTCCTATAATTGTTATAATATCTCCAACTTTTACATTTGATATATCAGAAATATCAATTAGTAATTGATCCATACAAATTCTACCTATTACAGTGCCATAACTTTCATTTATTTTGACTTGCATATTTTTGTTAGATAAATTTCTCGGTATTCCATCTGCATATCCTATTGATACGGAGGCAATTTTTCTATTTTCTGTTGCAATATATGTTCTTCCATAACTAACAGAATCGTTTTTATTTATTTCTTTTACACTTGTAATTCTGGCTTTCAATGACAAAACAGGTTTTAAGTTCAAATGTATTAATTGATATGACTCGTATGAACTATTTATTCCATACATAAGAATACCAACTCGCACATAATCATAGTCTAATCCAGTATAATTTATTACACCATAACTACTCTGTAAATGCACTTTTCCAGTATCATATCCTTTTGTTTTAATTCTTTTTATAGTTTCATTAAATAATTCTATTTGTCGGTTAGTAAAATCAATATCTTCTTTTGTGTTAGAATCTGCAACGCATAAATGACTAAATGTTCCTAAAATATTTAATTTTTCATTTTCGTAAATCTTATATAATTTATCTAAATGATTATATTTTTCTCCTAATCTATTCATACCAGTATTTATTTTTATATGGCATTTTAACTTTTCATTAAAATTTAACTCTTTTATCTTTTCAGAATAATCATAGTCTATAATAGTTTGAATTAAATCATATTTCATAACATATTTTAAATCATCAAAATTAGTAAAACCTAATATTAAGATATTACCTTGTATATTATTTTTTCTTAAATATATACCTTCTTCTAATGTAGCCACTGCAAAATCAGTTATACCAATTTCTGATAATTTTCTTGCTGTTAATAATGCCCCGTGTCCATAAGCATTTGCTTTTACAACTGCCATTATCTTTGTCTTTGGAGAAATTATTTTTTTTATTTCGCCTATATTATTTACTAAATTGTCTAAATCAATTTCAATCCATGCTCTGTCTTTTAACAAATTATTTTCTTTCATTTTTTACTACTTCCTTTATTTTTTCTATTAAAAAGGCAAATATTGTTGTTGTTATACAAACCAACAGATAAAGTATTAAATTATTTTCAACAAATATTTTATCCATTCCAATAATGCCAGAAACAAACCTAATTCCTACAATAAAAAGTGGGTGGAAAATATAAATATATGTTGCAATATTTCTTATTTTCTTATTTGATGTTTTACTATGATCCATTAAACAGCAAAACAAGAAGTACATAAGCGGAAGTAAAAATAAATACATACTATCGTGTCTTTGTAAATTATAATAATGTAAAATACTTCCTTCCACACTCATAAGAATAAAGAATAATAAAGCATACAATAAATCAAACTTTGTGGTTTTTCTTGTGCCTGCCTTTATAATATGTCCTAAACATATAAATATTGGTACATAGAATAAACCATTTCTCGTATAATCAAAAATATTAAAAATTAATTCATATATATTTTTTGTAATCTGATTCATAATAGTTATGCCATAATAACTATCTCCAAACACACCTATTATGTATAATAATATCGTTGCAATTAAAGTCTTTTTTCGTCCTAATTTTTTAACTAAATAATATGTAATCCACACTCCAACAATAAGTGCTGGAAAATACCATAAATGATATAATGTTCCATTTATAAAAAAATCTTTTAATATTGTAATAATATCAATGTTCTTAAAACTACCCATATAAATATTTATTGGTAAATAAAGTAATATGCAAAGAAGATAAATTTTTAGTATTTTCTTTGTATAGTCAGCTAAAACTTGTTTATCTTTTAAAGCCCTGTCTAATATATAATATCCAGTTATCATTAGAAATAAAGGAACTGCTATTCTTCCTAATATTCTTGTAAAGAAGAAATCAAATTCAGGACTAATTTTGGCAAATGGTGAAATATGTATAGCAACAATCAAGAACGATACTATAAATCTCCATATATCAATATTTATTTTTTTACTCATTATTTTTATCCTTTGATAGTTAAAATAAATCCATCAACATTGTTTCCAGAAATATTATAATTTTCCTCCACCTCTAAACTAATACTTTCTTCTTTATAAGGAATGAAAAATATCTTATATTCTTCATAAATTAAAGGCTTATTTGGATATATAAAATCTTTCAAAAAATCTATATATTCTTCTAAACAAATATCTTTTTCTGTTATTATTTTTGAATGTGGATAACCAACATATCGAAAATGCCACTCTTCTTTTGATATTTTCGTGATTGCTTTCTTTTCGTCTTTATATCTCTCAATAAATCCATATTTTGGAGCGATATTTCTAAAATTTTGGCATATACCATAATAAGGAAACTTAGGACAAATAAAATCAATATTTCCCTCATTTAATGCTAAATCTATCGCCAAACCTGTTTGATGTTCACTAGCATTAGGTAGTGCAACATATTTTTGTGTATATTCTCTGCCATTCTCTTTTAAAGATGTATTATATATATCTTTTTGTTCTTCAAGTGTTCTATACCCGCTTACAGGGACTATTTTATTTTCAGCATTTATATTATTCAGTATTAAGTGTAAAGAATAATTTGCAATATTATTTAATTTGATATTGTTATATTCTTCATCAAAGGATACTAGATTATTTATTGTACTCTTCAATGTATAATCTGGATTAATAAGGACTAATTCTCCTTTTCCAATATCTTCTTTTTTTAAAGTTATATTTTTCATTTATCCCACCCCAATTCAATTAAACGATCAATAACTTCTTCAAAAGGAATACCAATTTCTTTTAACATACTAGGGTATCTTGAATGCGATGTGCAGCCCGGAATAGTATTTACTTCATTGAAAACGATTTTTTTATCTTTTGTGTAAAACATATCAACTCTGGCAAAACCACTACAACCTAATATTTTGTAAATAGCAAGAGCAGTATCTTTAATTCTTTCTCTTTCTTCTTTACTAATTCTTGCAGGTAAATGTATTTTACTTGTTTTCAAATTGTATTTTTCAAAATAATCAAAGAAGCCATCTTCTAACTCTATTTCATCCACTTCACCAATTATTAATTTATCTGTTCCTAATACAGCACATCCAACTTCAAATCCATCTACATTTTCTTCTATAATCACTTTATTATCATACTTAAATGCTTCTTTTAATGCTTCTTTTAATTCGCTTATTGTTTTTATTTTTGTAATACCAAAAGATGATCCTGCTTTCAAAGGTTTTACAAACAATGGAAAATGTAAGTTACAAATTTTATTTTCTATCATCTCGTAACTATCTTTTTCATTAAATAAATAAGATATAGGTGATAAATAACCATTTGAAGAAACAATTTCGTGGGCTAAATACTTGTCCATACATATCGCAGATGAAGTCATATCACACCCAACATATTTTATTCCTGCAAGTTCCAATAGTCCTTGTAATCTTCCATCTTCTCCGTTTTGACCGTGCAATACTGGAAAAGCAACATCAATTTGAATAATTTCTTTTGTTTCTAAAACTATAATTCCGTGATCACTTCTATTTGTTGAAATTGTAATTCGTTTGGTATCTTTTTCATTTAACCATTCATCTTTTTCAATATTATTTACATCACCATTATATAAATAAAAATCCCCATCTCTTGTAATTCCAATCATCAATAAATTGTACTTATCTTTTTTGATATTTTTAATTACGGAAGTTGCAGATACAAGTGATACATCATATTCACTTGAACACCCTCCAAATAAAATTGCTACTGTTTTTTTCATAAAAATCACATCTCCTCTACTTTAACATCGCTTGGCAATTCATATTTAATGAGAACTTTCTCATCATATAATTTCTCTTTCTTGATTTCTTTTTTTGTTTTCTTATCTATCTCAATTCTTATAACTTCCACGCATTCATAAATTTTATTATTTTCTTTAATATAATTTAAATTTCCATTAACTATTTTATAATCAATCGTTGATTCTTTATCTGATAATATTTTCCCATACATATAATTTTCATCAAATGAAATATCTATTTGATATATATTGTTGGTTTCATTTTTTACTTTTAAATCTAACCATCCACTACTAATTGTTGCATCAATTCCTTCTAAAGAAGATTTATCCGGATTAGGAAATGACTTAATCTTATGTCCGTGTCTTTCAACAACAGTAAGTGGACTCATCAAAAATAAATAATATAACAAATTACTTAAATGACAAATACCTCCTCCTTTTTTTGCTACTATTTTTCCATCTACCAATATCAATCCATCTTTATAACTTCCATATTTCCTACTATTTCTAACTAAATAATAAAAGGAAAAAGTTTCATTAGGATAAATTAAAATATGATTCATAGTTTGATTTGCTATTTTCAAGTTTTCAACTTTGTTTTTTTGATAAATAATATCATGTCCACTATTTTCATTTATCATTAATGTTTTAGACTTGCAAATTTCATATTTTAAATTTTCTCCAATATTTTTAGAATATTTATTTCCATCAAATCTCATTCCAATTTGATAAAACAGATTCCTTTGCCATACTCGTAATGGTAATAAAAATGGAAATAACTGTGTTAATCTTTTTCTTGCCATTTTTTGCACCTCCAATCAACAAAAAAAAACAATCATTCAAATCAATATAATTACATTATATTAATTTATTTTAGATTGTTCTTTAATTTTTTCTTATAAATTTCTTAAAATTTTCTTAATTTTTACATAAAGGCAAAACTACTTCAAATACTGTTTCAAGATCATTACTTGTTGCAATTATTTTTCCATTATGTAATTCTACTATTTCTTTTGCAATAGCAAGTCCTAATCCACTGCCACCAGTCTTACTTGTTCTTGAAGAATCAGCTCTATAAAATTTTTCAAAAATTCTTTTTAATTTTTCTTCCGGTATTTTAGCACCTTTATTTTTTACTTTAACTATAACATTTTGATTATCTTTTTTTACTTCTATTTCTATTTTATCATTATTAATACTATAATTAATAGCATTTTTTATAATATTACCAAATACTCTAGCTATTTTATCAGAATCTGCATATATAATTATTTTATCATCACTTTTAATTGTTATTTCTTTATTATTTTCCTTTAATATAGGATAAAAATCATCAACTATTTGTTCTAACATCATAGTTAAATTTAATTCTTCTTTAGATAAAATAATTGTTTCAGCATTAAATCTTGATATATCAAATAATTCATTAATTAAGTCTTCTAAACGATATGACTTTTCTAAAGCAATATTTATGTATTTTACTCTTTGTTTCAAAGGCATATCGTTAATTTCATTAAGTAAAGATAAGTATCCAATCATAGAAGTTAAAGGTGTCTTTATATCGTGAGCTAAATATACGATTAAATCATTTTTTCTTTGTTCATTTTCTTGGGCAAGTCTTAAATTTTTTCTCGCCTGTTTTTTTATTTGATTCATTCTTTTTTCAACATCTAATAAATCTTCTGGAAGTACTATATCTTCTTCTTTATCACTTATTAAAAGTGCACTAGCATCTACTATTGAATCAACATATGATAATGTCTTATATAAACATTTTATAACTATTATTGAAAACCCTATTAACCATATTATTAATAATGTTGTAAAACTATATCCGATATTTCTTAATATATCATAAAAGAAATCGCCTTCATACCAAATAACACTAGAACATATACTTCTACATAAAAGCCATAATATTATAAAAATAAAAGTATAAATAGAAGTCCATAAAAATATTCTTTTTATAAATTTATTAGTTAATTTTTTGCCATATTTAATTTCCGTTTTCAATTTTATATCCAACTCCCCATATTGTTTTTATATATTTAGGCTCTCTTCCTATATCATTCATTTTTTCTCTTAAATGTCTAATATGTACCATAATTGTATTGTTATCTTTTTCATAATATTTTTCTTTCCATACTTCCATAAATAAATCTTCAGTTTTTACTGTAGTTCCCCTATTCTTACATAAGTACCACATAATAGAAAACTCAATTGGAGTAAGCAGTATCTTTTTATCTTTAAAATAAAATTCATGACTATTATTATTTATTACAATATTTCGAAAATCAATTACTTCTTCATTTTCTTCTACCTTATTATAATTTTTATATCTTCTAATTTGTGCTTTTACTCTTGCTACTAATTCTAATGGTTCAAATGGTTTAGTAACATAATCATCTGCTCCAATTGCAAATCCACTTATTTTATCTATATTTTCTACTTTAGCAGTTACAAATATTATTGGAAAGTTATACTTTTTTCTTATTTCTTCACATAACGAAAATCCATCAACACCAGGCATCATAATATCTAATATTGCTAAATCTATTTTTATGTTTTCTAAATCATTCATTATATGTTCACTAGAATAATATTTATAAACATTATAATTTTCATTTTTTAAGTATATTTCTATTAAATCTGCTATTTCTTTTTCATCATCAACTATTAAAATGTTACTCACAATATACCTCCATATAAATTACTATTTAACGATTTATTCATTGTATTAAATTATATCATTTATACTACAAAAAATCTATAATCCCATCTGAATTTATATAAATATGTATCAAGGTTATTTCTTTATTTTAGAAATAACCTCTTTAATCTTAATATACAAAATTCCAATACCTATAAATAATTTTAATAATGCTAATATCATCTAATTTGCTTTAAAGTAATTAAATTGTGATGTTTTACCCCATTCATAAGAACTCCATAAATCAGTCCCATCACTTGCAGGATCTACAATAATTACATTATTACCACTTATTCCAGTTATAGCAACCCAATGTTGATTACCTGGTGTTGCTCCTTTAACTTCTATTGCTAGATAATAACCTTGATTAAAGTATTGAGTTATTAATGCTAATTTTTCTGTCCTTGATTTTCCTCTTAAATTAACATTACCTACATAACTAAAATTAGGTACTGCTCTTGTTACTCCTGCATATTGCAAATTACCACTTCCATCAAAAGCATTATTCTTATTCAATGCCTCCAAAAAAGTTCCTGGATTAAATGGACTAATAGTTGTATTACAACCTGACTTTTCTATTAAAATTGATATGGATGTCACTAAACAACCGATTTGACCTAGTGTACTATTTGTATTACCAATTTTAATATTTGACCAACTTTGTCCTGCTTGTCGCCAATTAACATATTCGCCTGAATCAGCAGCACCATAAATAACTCCGTTCCATAAACTTGCATATTTATTATCTGTAAGTTCTACTAATTGTTTATTCTGGGCAGATGAAAAGTGATAATCATTTTTCATTTGTTCTAGTGTCTTTGTATTTATCTTGATATGCAACACTTTCTTTTGTACTTGTTTAGGCATTTCATCTGCATTAGTTCCTTGTTCTGTAACCATTTCATCTCTTACTTCTGATGTTAAACTATTCATATCCCAGAATATTTGTTTAATAACATTTTTCTTATTATCGTCTATTGTCATTACATCTTGTTGATTTACACCATTAGATTGTTTTATTGTATATACTGTTAGAACATCTTTCCAACTTGCCATACTCCCCTCTAAAACATAATCATCGTGTGGATTAGAATCTTGAATAGATTGTAACTTATCAGAAAATTCTTGATTACATTCTGCTACAACTGTATTCATTGTAATAGAATTAGCACTCGTTTTTTGACTACTAAAAAATATACCAAAAATTGAACTACACATTAAAGCAACTAGACATATAACTATGATAACTATCACGGCTACCCAACCTCCTGCAACAATGGCAGCAACCAAAGCCTTTGTTCCGGCTATGATTGTTTTTATTGCAGATATTGTTGTTTTAATTGCCACCTTAACTCCTTGTGCAGTTCTCTTTGCTGTTTCTTTTGCAATTTGTGTTGCTCTTTTACTTGCTTTAATTGTTTCTTTTGCAGTCTTTTCTGCTTTTTTTGCTACTTCTTTACTTGTTTTAATGGTAGTTTTGGTATTTTTAACTGTTGATTTTACTTTTCTTTTATCTTTTATTTTCTTTTTTAATTGTTTGATTTTTGCCTTTGATTTCTGATAATTTTCTTTGGTTTTCATAAATGATTTTTGACCTTGTTTATTAAATTGATTAACACTTTCATCAAAGACTCTATCAGTAGCAAACTTTATTTTATTACTTGCATATTCATTACTATTAATATCATTACTAACAGTTTCTTCTGCTTTTTCTTTTGTTCTTACAATATTATCTTTAAATCTTTCAGTTTGAACTACTGCTTTGTTAATTGTTTTTACACCTTTTTTTGCTATATCTTTGACTTTAATATCTGCCAAGATAACCACCTCCTAACTGTTAATTACCTTCGCCGGGTTTTGTAGTCATTAATTTATAAAGTTTAGTATTCGTTGGAAATTTGTTTATAAATGGAACTAATGAACTACCTACTTTTAATAGCCCTTGTCCTGCTCCTACATTTGTGATATAGCCCATTTGTAGTTCTGATATATTAAGTAATTTTGCTAGTTCTAATCTATCGGTACTAGCCTGATTTAACATTACTATAAACTCACTATTGGCTAACATTGTTCTAGCAGTATGACTTTGTAATAAATCATCAACATTCTGTGTTATACCAGTACAATATGCACCATACTTTCTCACACGCTTCCATAAAGTGAATAGGAAGTTAGCAGAATACTCGTGTTGAAATAATAGATAAATTTCATCAATAAAAATAAAGGTATTTCTACCTTTTGCTCTATTTTCTGTTATTCTATTAAGTATGCTATCCAAAACAACCAACATACCAATCGGTTGTAATTGCTTTCCTAAATCCAAAATATCGTAGCATATCAATCTATTACTTGTATCAACATTAGTTTGTTTAGCAAAAGTATTTAAACTTCCGTTTGTAAATAGTTCAATCGCTAACGCAATTTCTTTTGCTTCTGGCTCACTTTGTTTTAAAAGTTCTTCTCTAAAATCTTGCAGTGTTGGTGGTGTACCTTGATAGTTTCCTTGCTGATAATATCTGTAAACCGAAGCAGTACATCTATCTATAATACTTTTTTGCTTTGGTCCGAGATTATTTCCACCAATTAACTGTTCACATAGAGAAAGTATGAACTCTGATTTCAATATTACTGGGTTAGCACCATCACCATATTCACTATTCATATCCATAGCATTTATATGATTATCACTTGTTGCTGATATTTTAATAACTTCTCCTCCAAGTGCTTCAACTAACTTGCTTTCCTCACGCTCTGGATCTATTAAAACAACATCACAATTAGGGTCACGAAGTATTACAGACACTATTTCATTCTTAGCAGTAAATGATTTACCACTACCAGAAACTCCAAGAATAAACGAATTACCATTTAATAATTGTCGTCTATCTGCGATAATCATATTTTTACTTATAACATTTTGACCATAATAAATTCCGTTTTCGTGATTTATCTCTTGTACCCTAAAAGGTATAAATACTGCAAGTGATTCAGTAGTAAGAGTTCGCAAGGTATCGATTTTTCTTATACCAAACGGCATTACAGTATTTAAGCCATCCATTTGTTGATATTTAAGTATTGCAAACTGGCATAAATGCTTTCTAGCAGTTGTTAATAAACTTTCTGTATCATTATCTAATTGTTCTTTACTATCTGCCGTATGAACCATTGTTAAAACGCTTAAAAACATTCTTTGGTCACGAGTTGTTAAATCATCTAAAAACTCTTTTGATTCAATTCTTTGCTGCTCTAAATCATAAGGTATTACTGCACTAAAATTATTATTAGAGTTTTGTCTTCTTTGCCAGTTAGTTATATTAGTTTCAACACCTAATCTTCTATTCTCTACCTCTCTAACTGCCTCGTCCATAGGAACTGGTATGATATCAATACTCATCATCATATTTCTGTTTAAATCTGTAAGTTCTGCCACCATATTGTCTTTAATATAACTTGCATATTCTTTTAAGAAAATTACTCTACCATATTTCTTACCCATTTTAAAATAATCTTTTTCAAACTCAAAACTATCAGGGCATATAAAATCTTTAAAACTATGTCCTTTTTTCATATTTTGTATCATATCAAAAGTAAAAGCATTTTCTTCTCCTTGTCTATAAAAATCGTGACATAGTCTTAATCTATCTTCTGCCTCTAATTCAATACATTTTGAACCTAGTTGTGAAAAGTGATTTATTAAATCAGCACTAATTCTTGTAAAATAGTTTCTTGCTTCTTCTACACTTTTTTTATTAACTGAAACTGTTATAAATTTTTCTTGTGTGATTCCGTTTGCTCCTGTTGCTTTATCTAAAAGCATTTTATTATATTCTTTCCTATATTCATCTAACTTGTCATTTGCTAATGGTAATAAAATATTCTTCTCAAAATCTACTTTATTTAATCTTCTATTTAATATTGTTATTTTTGTAGTCGCTCCTGTATCAAATGAGTTAAGTAATTCAGAATATTCTAAAAACATACCCTCTTTATCTGCCCTACTTGCAACTGCATAATTTATATCAGTAAATCGGTAACATTTTGAATATTTATTTTTTCCTACTTGAAATATTCCATCTTGCCATATTCTTGTAACAGGGATAACATCTTGTATTCCTTTTGGAACTACAAATGCTTCTTTATCTTGTTTGAATAGTGTTCTTAATGTTTTCACTATTTTCACCTTCCTTTTCTAATTTATCTTTTAATAATTCGTAGTAAAAATTAACTGGTTTAAAAGTTAGATTCTTTGGTATTAAAAACTCTGATTTAATATAGGCGTATAAAAACTTTTCGGCTGTCATACCGTTATAAGTTACAAAACCTATTGCAGCAAAGGGTGCAGCACCTAATATACATACCCAAGATAGAGTTTCAATTCCAAACTGTCCTCTTAATAAAAAATATAAGATTACTGCTACACCACAAGCCAATATAGAAAAAACGAACTGCCTTAATGACAGTCCGAAGAAAATGCTTTCTGTATAGTTTCTTATTTCCCTATTTATTTTTACTTCCATTTGTACCTACCTTTCTTTGTCCTTTTTATTTTTATCAAATGTGTTTGCAAGATTTCCACCGGACAATACTTTATTAAAATCTTGCTTTGCTTTTGAAATATTTTCGTTATAATAATAGCCATAAGCCCAGTCAATTTTTTTATCGGTGATTTTATAGTTAAATGCAATAATATATTCTTTACTATTGTCTTGCATTGTTTTTTCAATTAAAGCAACTGGTTGCTTATTTCTATAACCTAAATCTATAACATACATACCACCATCAAGCATTCTAGTAGTATCTCTATTAATTGTTTCTCCAATAAATAAACTGTGTTGTTCTCTTATGAAATCCTTGTTATCATTTACCCAACTTTCTAACATTTCATAAGAAGAATATTTTTCATTTTTGTATTCTTCGCTCTTTAAAAATTCCCCTGCAATCATATCGCAGAAATCATAACTAACATCATTTTCTGGTGTTGATGATTTTGAAAGCATATTATTTAACAAGTCGTATCCTAATACAAATGTGAAATACGCCTTTTCACTTTCTATAACAGTTTTATCAATATAAAACTCATCAATATAATCCCTAACATTTTGTTTTAATCCAATAGTATTTAGTGAAACTGTTTCTATTTCTTCCTTTTTGTCATAATCTTGTTCATTTTCATATATATGGACAAGGTTTTCTTTTGGATTATCCAAATTTAAGTCATCAGCCTCTATAATATAACCTTTATATTTCATAGTATCATTTATTGCTAGTCCTTCAAAATATTGCATAACATCTGGTGTATCAAAACCAGTCTTTTTATCTAAATACTTTTTTGTAATTCCATTGTCTGCACAATATTGTAGATATGCTTGAACTCCATCTTTGTAATCAATATCTTCTGGATATAACTCGTGAATAGAGTTCCAAATAGAATAGTGAACTTCATCAGTCATATAGCCAATTCTTTTACCTTCTTCTAAATAGTTATAGATATAATAATCAAAATTATAATCCCACTCTGGAACTTCAAGATACCCTCCATCATACTCCTTAGTAAAAGGTGTAAACTCTATTGCTTCACCATAATCATCACTTGCTAATACAAAAACATTATCATTGTCTGGATCATACAAAATATAATCAATGTGTTTATTTTGATGTTCCATTGAATCTTTCAAAAAAGTTTCTATATCATTTTTTATTTTTTCTATCTTTTCGTTCATTTGACACCTCCTTATAATCCCATCATTTCACGAACGACTCTATCAGATAATTTTATTGTTCCTACAAGCACTAACATATTGAAAATTAACTCTCCAATATATTTCCACACCTGCGTGACTGCTGCTGCATTTGCGTCCACTACTGGTGGTGAACTTGCAAATAGAGAGAATATAATACAAGATAAGACTATAATTGCTCCCTCTAAACAAACGGCACAATAAGATTTAATAAAACTCTTCCCAACACTTTGTGTAGGTTCTCCTGCAAAAGTAGATAACGGTATCGGTGCTATTGCAGTATAAAGATATAACTTAAAGAATCTTCCATAAACAGTCATTATCATTATGAAAGATAATACTGTAATAAATAAGCCACCAATTAGTGTGACTGCCCATAGTGGTATGGATTCAAAGAAACCACATTTTTCTACTGCCGTTATAATTTCTTGTGGTAATGTTGTGCTTGTTGCTCCACCTAGTCCTGAAGCCTGAATAATTGTAGATATAACTCCTTGAACTATCTTAAATAATGAAAGCATTAAATCAAGTCCGTACGTTACCACTATCTTTGCGATTGCGAATCGTATAAATAATTTAAGAGCGTGTTCCGGTTTCTTTACTTCTGTTATAGAGCCACAAGTTTTCATTACACCAACTACAAAGAATAAAACTAACAATGCAAGACCAATGGCTTGAACAGCACCGTGAATATTTAGAATTACATTCCAAATACTTCCTCCTTTAAAAGTTTCCGGAGTTTGCGTAACTAATTGCCATATTTCTCCTAACTTTGAGTTCCAAGTATCCAGTGCATTTTGTAAATTTTGCACTACCCAATTATCGCTCAATATTAACACCTCCTTGTAAAAATAAGATGAGGACGAGTAGAATATTTACTCGCCCTTTGATAATTGCTTAACCTGTAATCATATTTAAAATTTCTTTTGCAAATGTGATTACAATACCACCTGCAACTGTCAAGAAACCATTGGCTCTTTGACTAGGGTCGTGGCTCTTTAACGACAACCCTACTTGAACTATACCAAAGCCTAGTAAAATCATACCTATTGCTCTAATTAGTCCGAAGATAAAGTTAGATAAGTTATTTACGACAGTCATTGGATCATCCGCTGCTAAAACATTCATACTTGTTCCAATGGTTATTGTAAAAAGACTTACTCCTAATACATAAGCCTTAAATAATTTCTTTCCTTTACTACTTATTTTTAATTGTTTACTATTTTTATTCATAAATTTCATTCTCCTTTTCCTTTAAAATAGTCTTCTACCTCTTCCGAAGTAATTAATTCATAATCATTTGCTATATCTTCAATTTCTGTGAAATCATAGTTATCTACATTTTCATCAATACTAATTGAAGCAATAGCATTTTCTGTTCCTCCGTGTAAGTAAGGTTTTTCTTTTCCATCAGTAGTAAATGCTACATTCGGATGTTTTAAAATATCATACTTAAAGTCCATTACTGGTCTTTCTCCTCTTATAAAAAGGATTGCATATTTATTATCAAGTAACCTTACTTCATCTGGAGTTAATAATTCTCTACCACTTATTTGATAATTCGTAGAATAATTTCCACTTCTACCACTTGATTTCCCATAAGTATTAGTATCAATCGTTTCTTTCCCTAAAAGTTCTGAAACATATTTGTGCGTAGATTGCTCGTTTCCTCCAAGATAGAGAAACTCATCGGAGTTTCCTACTATACTTTCCCATTGTTTCTCAAAAAGTGCTTTTAACTGTGCTAGATTTTGGAGAATTATAGATACTGAAACTTCTCTTGAACGCATAACTGAAAGTATCTTATCAAAGTCATCTGGAAGTGAAACATTAGCAAATTCGTCCATTATGAAATGAACGTGTACTGGTAAACTTCCTCCGTATTTATGGTCTGCCAAAAAAAACAACTGTTGAAACAGTTGCGTGTATAAAATACTTACTAAAAAATTAAAACTTGTATCATTATCTGGAATCAAAGCAAATAATGCTGTTTTCTTTTCTCCTAATGATGGTAAATCTAATTCATCAGTAGCTGTTAAAGAAGCCAAACTTTCTAGGTTAAATTTTTCTAATCTTGCAGCCAAAGTAATCTGAATAGATTTCAATGTTTTAGCAGAACCACTATGATAATCACGGTAATACTTAACTGCAATATGCTCTGGTTCTCTTTCTTCTAATCTATTAAATAAAACATCTAATGGACTTACATAAGAGTCATCATCTTCGTGGACTTCTCCTGCTCGAAGTAGTTCCATAACCATTGGAAAATTTTGCTCATCCTCTGGTGCTTCGTATTTAAGATAAAATACAAGTGCTAGTAGTAACATACTTGCAGCCGTATCCCAGAACGGATCATTAGACTGGCTACCCTTTGGTGTTGTTGACTTAAATAAATTGGTTACAAGTTTTTGAACATCATTGTCATTTTTTAGGTAAACGAACGGATTGTAGCAATGACTCTTTTCCATATTTATTAAGTCTAAAACTTTTACCTCATAGCCTTTCTTCTTTAATAGTTTGCCTGTGTCCCTCACAATTTCGCCCTTGGGGTCTAAAATTACCATTGAGGTATTGCATTGCATTACATTTGGTTTGCAATAAAATCTTGTCTTACCTGCTCCACTACCACCACAGACTAATACATTTAGATTCCTTCTATGCTTTTTTCCATTTAACCCGATACAAACATTTTGAGTTAATAACTTATTTCTATCCATAGGTAATTGTTTGTACTTTTTATTTATCTCATTTGCATTTCCCCACCTTGCAGAGCCGTGTTCTTCTCTCCTACGGTAATTCTTTTTAGTAGATAAATAAATTGTAATTGCCATTACATAGCCAATAATAAATATTATTATTACTTTTATTGAACTATCACACCAAGTAATATGAAAAGGATTACCAATAACATCTGAAAAATCTTTCATTATTTGCGGTAATCCTCCATTTACTGATGGTGCAATTAAAAGTGCTAACCATATTGTCGGTATTAGTCCAAGACAATACAACCACTTTGGATAACTAGAATCTGTATTCATCTCTCCTCATAGACCTTATGAGAACTTTTTTTTTAGGTGGGGCGTCAATGGCTCTTAATAAAACCTCATCAACATATTCTGTATCTTTGCCCTCTTTAATCATTTTATTTCTAAACTCATTTAAAGCATTGATAAGAATACCTAACTCGTATTTATCAAGTTCTAACACTTTAATTTCTTCTTTCATAATTCCTCCTATCTTTCGTGTTCCTTATTTTTTTGTGCTTTTGAGATAGTTTCAAAATATGCACTCATTCTAGTATTTATATCTTCCATATTGCTACGCATAGAAGTTAATTCATTTCTTACCTCACTAGCACTCATATTTTTAAATGCCTCTGGAATAGTGTTGATATTTATATCTGACACATCAATTCCATATTTCTTACATAACATATATGAAGTAGATTCACATTTAAAATTATCTAGTTCAGTATTTCCTGTTTCTTCAAGTGCAGACCTAGTTAGTTCTTTTGCAAGTTGTTTAAATATTGTTGGAGTTTCTCCACCCCTTTTAACATATAAAACATTATCTTCTTTATTCCATAGTGCAACTTTATCACTATTCGGAATTTCATCTACTGCCTTTATATCAACAGGACAGTCTTTTAAAAGAGCAGTTAATTTTACTCTATCATCATAATTGATAGCTCTTGGCTTTTGTGTAGAAGTTGTTTGTGATATATCAAACATTTTCTTAACATTGTATGAAATAGCAGAACTACCATCTGACCTTGTATAAGAATCTCCCGGTTCTAATATCTTAATACCATTTGCACCTTTCTTTATAAATGCTCCTGATTCTTTCCAGTCATCAAATTCTTTTATTTGTGTAGCATTAGGATAAGTAGCAGATATTACAAGTGCATTACCAACTGAGTATTTATCGAATCTTCCTTGAACATCTAGGTATTGTTTATACTTGTTAATATCTGTTTTTACCTCATCTGCTGTTTTTTCCATTAAATCATATACTTCTTGTCTTTCTTGTTGTTTCATTTCTCTCCAAGCATTTTTATCAAAAGATTTATTTGATTTAGTGGTATTACTATTAGCATTAGCCATTATTTGGTCAAAATCATTCATATTCTATTACCCTCTTTCCTTTGATTTTTTCTTTTTTGATTTTGGTTGTTTGTGCTTTGTTGTTTTGTATTTTTCTGGCTTTTCTTTTTTAAGTTCATCTTTATCTAAATCTTTATCTTTCTTCTGTTCTTCTCTTATTGCTTTTATTTCTTCTCTAACAGATGGTTTTTCAGATTTAGTACCCTTGTCTGACTTGTTTTTGTTGTCTAAGGTAGGCTCTGACAGAGGGCTTTTTTCTGTCTTTGCCACTTGGGGGTTTGACATTTCATTTTCCTCCTTGCTTATAGGTTTAGATAAAATATCATCAACCAATTTTTCTTCGACACTCTTAATAACAACACCTTTATCTTTACTGTCTTTTGATTTTTGAATTTCACTTTTAATAGAAGCCGTATCAACAGTAGCAAGATTAAATCTATCAACAATACGATTTATTTTACTTGCGTCTTCTGCTCTAACCATAATGTCGACCATACCATCTACACTTTTACCTCTACTTTTTAAAGCACAAAATAAAACACCATATCTTTTTGCTTCCTCTGTGAATTTTCTTAAATCTTCTTCCTTAACAGTAAATACTTTAAGTTCTTTACCAGATTTAAGCATATTAGTAAGTCTTGTCTTACCTTTTGTTTGTTTTTGGTCTTTTAATATTGCAATCATTAGTGCAGCAATATTTTTTGCTCCACTTCCAGATAATCTTACTGCTACCTCTAATCCTTGTAAACTCATTCTTACAATAGATTCAGCAGCATCACCTGATGTGTTCATTTTTCTCTACCTCCTTTTCTTGATTTTTTTCATCAGATAATTCTTGAAGATTTTGTTCCATCTTCTTACTTCTTTCTATAATATCTTTACATAGCACCACCTCCTTTCGTAATGGATTTATTTCTTTATTTAAGTTATTTATTTGTTCCTTAATTTTTTCCTTTTCTTGTTTTGACTTTGACTTTTTATGTTTGTACCAGAGTTTACTTCTCTGATCCATAAGTTCTTCAAGTCTTTTTTCTTTATCTTCTTTAAACGCAAAAAACTGCTCGTCAGTTTTTAAATTATTTCTGACAAGCAGTCTTGTTTCATTTGATATTTCTTCCATCTTTCGTACATCAGCACGAATAGCAGGAGATAATTTTTGATAAGGATACTTTTTAGGAAATACTCTTAATAGATAACAATAGTGAATATATAAAGCATAAAATCCTTTTGGTTTTCGCTTTTTATAATAGTTAGCATTATACTTTTTCTTGTTGCCATATTCCTCTATAAAAGGTACTCGCTTGATATATTCTTCATCAATTCTTTGCTTAATTCTATCAATAGAATATTCACTACCAAAATATCTTTCAATGCGAATATTTTTCTTATATGGACTTCTTTTTATGCTTAACTTATTTCCTCTATAAATCAACTCATAATCCATTGCTTTCATTAAATCTTCAAAGTCATAATAAGAAGTAGCCATACCTATTGCCCTATCTAAATCTTCTTTTGCAATAGAATAATAATTAACTTTATTATTATTTTCTTTCTGATAATTAGCAAAGTTTATCTTACTGTTTCTACAAGACTTTTCTTTTAATACAGATAAGCCATATTCTTCACACAACGAATCTGATAATCTTCTTAACTCTGCATAAGTTTCTCTTTTATCATAATATCTTTTTCCATCTTTAAATGATACAGAATTTATTACAAAATGATTGTGATAATGATTAGTGTTAAGATGTGTACTAACAACAACCTCAAACCTATCTCCCCACATTTCTTCGGCAAGTCGTACTCCAATAGCGTGACATTGTTCTGGAGTAACTTCTCCCTCTGCAAATGATTGAAATGCGTGAAAGCCAAGTATTCCTCCAGTCTTACCATATTGCTCTTTTGTAATAGTCATTTCTTCTAATGCAGTTTTAGGATTACAATTCACACCAGACACATAAAATTGCTTTTCTGTTTTATAATCCGCTTCAACATAATCAATAACATTGTGTAAATCATAATAATTGTCTTTACCATAATCACTATTAATAGTCTTTTCAATATTAGTAGTATAATCTATTACATTATCTAATCTTTTTTCTATTTTCCATATTCCTGTCGTTGCAATCTTTCTCACTCCTTTCATTTTGTCATAAAAAAAGAGCAAACCATTTCTGATTTACTCAATAAATTGTAATTTGACTAACTATTTTTTATTTTATTACCTATAAAACATCCAATTATTGATAATATAAGATATATAAATATAAATATCAGAACTGAGTCATTATAAAATATAAACATTGTTGGAATAAATAATAAAACTAACAATATTGACACCATTATTTTTAAGCCATACTTTTTACAAAATAGCACTGATATTATCAATGAGTACAACGGATAAACAATCCATAAATCACTCAAAAAAGTATAATTTGTACTTTCGGGTACTATTTTGTTAATAATTGGTATTATATTATATATAACTAAGGTTAATAATATAAATTTAATAATATCTTTTTTCATATAATCCTCACTTTCAAATTACTATATATCTACCTATTTGCAAAATTGTAATTTATATGTTTTGAAAATTTATTTTATTGAAAAATAAGCGGTTCAATATTCCAAGCAAACCAAAAAGGATAATATAAGAAAAACATACCCAAAAAGCTTAAAAGTATATACCATATTACATCACTCTTACCTTTTACAGGCTTTTTTAAATGCTCTCCAAAACATAATGAAACTATTTGCCAAATAATATATCCGATTAATGCACCTATTGTATTAGCAATTAAATCATTGACATCAGTTGTACGGTTCGTAATTAATTGAGATATTTCTATCATTAATGAAAAACCTGCCCCTAAAAATAATGTTTTATAAAATTTACGATAGTTCTTCCAAATAAAAGGAACTAAAAATCCAAAAGGAACAAGCATTAAAATATTTAAGTAAAAAGTTTTCTCTATGATGTTAAAAGGGATGAGATTAATATTAGCTTGAATAATTGATGTATTATCTCCACCTTTTGGTGCATAAAATATATTTGTTAAACCTCCTGCACCAGTTAAATCATATACTTTCCAAAGATATAAAACGAAAATTAGCATTGCTAAAATTGATAAATGATACCCTTTCCTTTTTCTTGCTGTAAAGTAAATAGTACACGGTAAAACAGCACATAAAATGCTATATATCACTTCTATAATAATCATCTCCTTTATTTTAACTTACTTTTTCAAATAATCTGATTCATCTATTGTTTTTAAAACATAATTAACATCATCATATCGTGAATAATTAGATTGTGAACCTAAACTACATATCAAAAATTCTTTTCCATGCTTTTTATATAATACTACTAAATTAAAATCATCAGATAAAGAACCTGTTTTTACACCAATTACATTTTTGTTATAATATTCTGATGTAGGATCAAGGAATGTATTTGTATTTTTCCAAGTCTGCATGCTACCATCTGGTAAAGTTGCTGTATATGAAGTTTGAGAAACTATATCCTTAAACCATTCATTCTTTAATAAATCCATTACAACTTCTTTTAAGTCTAATACAGTTGTATGGGCTTCTGTATCAAATCCACTTGGATCATATAAAATAGTATCCTTATAATCATTTTGTTTTAAATATTCATTCAAGTTTTTCATAAAGACTTCTATTCGCTCTTTGCTAGTAGTAGCTTTAGGAGATATAATACCTCCACAATAATCAGCTAATACATAGGCTGCATCATTCCCTGATGGTACTAACATTGCAGCAAATAAATTTTTAACATAATATTTCTTTTCTTTAATGTTTGCAACAGATGAACCTTGTTTTGTTAATGAAATTGCTTCATTTTTTGCCAAAACTACATCATCTAAATCAACGAGTGTTGTTGCATAGTCAATAACAAATAATTTAGCTAAACTTGCAGGAGTTTGTTGTTCATTTGCTCTTTTAGAAACAAAATCGTTATTATTTGAAAGATCAACCGCTATCAATGATTTTGCATTATATGAATCTGGTATAGTATATCTGTTTATAAAACTATTTATTTTATTTTTTGTATCTCTAAAATTTTCTGGTTCAAGCGCCCAAGGTATAAAAATTCTTCCAAGTATTATTATTGCAAAAAAAACTATTACTATATACTTTGCTTTTTTCTTTTTATTACAACCTCTCATTTATAAACTCTCCTTTAGCATATTATACATATATATAAATACAAAAACAATTAATTTTTTATTAAATTTATTTCATTTACTAATATAATTTCTTATACAAATTACTATTTAGCAATTAAATTTAATTCACTAAAAATATCTTTTAAAGATATAAGGACATTTCTGTTATCAATCATAAATGAAAGAAAATCATTTTTCTTATCATTAGTATCTAGTCTATTCATTACTACTGAAATAACATCTGATTTTATATTTTGTCTATCTAATTCTTTTAATATTGAACACTCTAAATTTGATAACTTTACTATCCTCTCCTAACGGTAATAATTATATCATTTAATTCATTTTTTTACAATAATTCAGACAAAATTCACTCATCTTTATCTGGTCTTAAATATTTGTTTTTCATATCAATAATAAATTCATCTAATTTATCAATCTCTTTCTTTAAATGAGGTACATCTACCACACCTTTTGCATTTGCGATTCTGGCTATCTGATTTATATTATTTCCAATGCTGCGAATATTTTTTATTTCTTCATAAAATTGTTCTGACGGTTTCTCTTTCGGTTTATAACCTACAATAAGATGTCTAATATAATCAGAGGCATTCATACCAACTGCTTGTGACTTACACTTCATAATATATTCTTCTTCAGCATTAAGCCATATTTGTTTTTTTATTCTACGACTTCGCATTTAACAACCTCCGAATCTTCTTCGTGTTCATTATCTCTTAATACTATTTGTCTTTCCAGTTCACTTATACGATTTACCTGTAAGCAACACATCAAAGTGGTCATTGCAAGACCACCTATGATGAACCCTAAAACAAAAAACAATAATTCACTCATTTCTATCACTTTCCTTTCTTCAATATACAGTTTTGTCTAGCAAGGGGATTGGGGATTTCCCCACAAGCGAATTTATACGGGAGTATAAATTCAGTGCTGGCTAGACATAAATTTTATTCCCCAAGAGAACACTTGCCACAATAAGGACAATAGTGTTTGCAATTTTCACATTGCATTTTCATAAAAGATTCTGCGTCTAATTCGTCATCTTCTTCCTCAAAATCTTCTTTGTTTTCTTCTTCAATTTCTTCAACTTCAAACTCGATTGGTATAGTTGTATCTATCTCAATAATTTCATTTTCTATTACAAATTTTGCAACAATCAATGCTGCTTCTTTTTGATTTCTTGCTTCAATTTCAAAATAATCTTCATTAACATTTGTAACTTTTACTTCATACTTTTTATCTTCTATTTCACTTAAAAGACCAACTTCAATTAGTAAATCTTCAATATCAAATTCTAATTCCTCACACATTTTTACAAACGGAATTAAGTAAAAACTTGGCTTTAATCCATTTTCAAACCTTGATATTTCTGCGTGACTTATACCAATTTTTTCAGCAAGTTTTCTTGTTGAAATACCTTTCTCATTTCTTCTTGTTTTAATAATATTTGCTAATTTTAAATAATCAAATTTCATAATTTTCACCTTTCTTTTTCATATCTTTTTTTATAATTTATTCCTACTTTGGCACATAAAAAGTCATTGAAATCCTTTCCAATTTTAGGTGGATCATCAATGACTTCATATTGTTTTGGAAGAACAGTTTTTAGTGCCATTGTTGCTATTCTTCCTGCACTATCATTATCAAAATGCAGATATATCTTTTTAATACTTTGATTCTGATTTAGATAATAATTTAATGCTAGTGGTATCTTACTTTCATCAATTTTTTTAGCCGGTTGATATACACCTGCTAATGAAAGTAAGTTATCATTATACCATTCTTTATTTTCCAATTTATTAAGCGTTGCATATGATAATAAATCAATAGCACTTTCAAATAAATGAACTGTATCACTCTTTTCTAGTGAATCCAATTTAAAAGAAAATGCTTTATGACTTCCATAAGCGTCTTTCATATATCTACTGTTATTTGTTGCTCTGACTCCTGCATATCTTGGTACTTTGTTTTTGTCATAGCCTACAAATACTACATTGTGATTAGGTAAATCTTCATATATTAAACGATTATCTATGCACTCACTTATAATATCTTTATCAATTCCACGACCTATTAAATAACTCATAACTTTGTCTGTTGTATTTGATTTTTTTGGTAAAATGAGTCTTATATTTTGAACTTTTTTATGTTGTTGATATACAACAGGTGGTCTATCATTTGAGTATCCTAAAATAGTTTCTACTGCCTGAATAAAAGTATATTCTCTAACTTGAATTAAATATTCTAATGCAGTTTTTCCACCTATTCCTCTTGAAAACCAATACCACATACCATTACTTATCTTTAAACTATCGTGTGTTCTAGTCATATAAGTATCTCTACTAAAATGCACTAATTCATCTGGTTCATAGTTTTTCAAATAAGTATATAAGTCCATTTCTTTTGCTTTTCGTATTTCTTCTGGCTGATAATAAGCCATACTATTACCTACCTTTCCTTTGCTTTTTTCTTTGATTGTTTTGCTTTATATTCTTCTGCTAATTCTGCTACTATTTCATCAGTATTATCTTCTAATAATTGATTTATATTTAAGTCAGAATCCATCCAACCTTGATATAAAGTTTCCAATGAATTTTTTTCATTTTTTAATGCTTTTATTTCATCTAAATCATACCTTTGTGATTCTGGATAAAACAAACACATTAGTTCTTCTTTCATTGTAGTTTCATAAGATTTATCTATTATTTCCTTTGAAGTAAGTGTTTCCAACTCTTTCTTATAAGAATCAAATTCACTTTCTAATTTAGAATATAATTCTTCTCTAATTTTTTCTTCCATAATGTCACTTTCCTTTCTATAAAATAAAAAAGAGCGAAGATAGTTTTTACTAAAATCGCTCTCTTTGGTCATTTTACCAATTCCATTTCTTTCATAAGATAGTAGAAATATTTTCCTCCTAAATAAAACATTTTCTTTTGTTCAATAAGCATTCTATCAATACAAGAAGTAAAGTATTTTACTAATAATTCTACTTCTTCTTTTGTTAATGAAACTGATTCGTTATTCTCTATTATTGATTGAATTTTACTATTTGTACCAGTTATCTCTTGGCAAGTTCTGTTGAGTTCCATATACTCTTTTTCCTTGTTTAGTTGATGTGTTTGTTCATTAAGCACATACCAAAATAATTCATCAAATTTCTTCTCCATTTCTTTATCAAAATCCATATATTCATCACCTTTCCTTTTGGATGTGAATATTTTAACACAATAGCCTTTTAGAATTAAATGTGCGATTTATCTCTCATATTCTTTTTTACAATCTTGACTATCATCACTTATGTCATTACCATCATCAATGATTTCTTTGTCTTTGTTATTAAGATTTAATTTTATATTTAATTCATCTAATCTCTTTGACTTTGTTTTCAATTCTTCCTCTTGTGGGAATGGCTTTTCAATTTCTTTTTTAGCACTTTCATAATTCTTTTTAGTATCTTCAAGATTATTTTCTATACTAGAAAGTCTTGTTTCTATACCATTTAAAACATTATCAATACGGGTTATATTTCCACTAGGATCACTACCTAATTCAGTTTTATATGATAAATTATTCTTCATACTAGCATAGAACTTTCTGTCCATAGTATCAAAAAATAATATAATTTTAAAACCTTTATACTCTCCAATTTCAAGTGGTTCTGGATTAGTCATAGACTTACATATTTCAATAATCTTTTCTCCTGCTTCTTTTCTTTCAGTAAAGTCTGTACCTTTTATATTCATTTTTTCAAAAGAATTATCTGGAGTATTATTATTGTTAAATACCTCAATATCTTCTTTCATATCTTCAATTCTATTTTCTAATCTTTTTATTTCATTTGGATAATATTTAATCACTTTATCCTCTAATGCATACTTTTCACTCAAATAATTTTGTTTTAATAATTTTAATTTTGCAACTTGTGTATCAAGTTCTGTTTTTTCAATTATATCTGGATTTCCTGCTGCTAATGCTTTAATTTCAGCATAAGACAATGCAGTTTCATCAATATCTTCTGCGAACCTCACAGGAGTTTTTGATGTCATTATTTGTGAAATAAATCTTTGCTTATTTTCTACTAATTGATATAAGTATGCGTCAAAAGTTCCCTCTGTTACATATCTATAAATATCTACTTCTGGATTTTTATTTCCTTGCCTTATTATTCTTCCTGACCTTTGTATTAAGTCACTTGGTCGCCAAGGACAATCTAAATCGTGTAAGGCTATAAGTCTATCTTGACAGTTAGTTCCTGCACCCATTTTTTGTGTACTTCCTATAAGAACTCTAACTTGTCCTCGCCTTACTTTATTAAATAATTCTTGCTTCCTTGCGTCTGTGTTTGCGTCGTGAATAAAAGCAATTTCTTCTTTTGGTATGCCTCTATCTATAAGTTTTGTTTTTAAATCATCATAGACATTAAACTTGCCATCATTATGAGGGGTTGATAAATCACAAAACACTAATTGTGCAGATTTATCTTCACTTGTTTTATCCCAAATACTATAAATATTATCAGCACAAGTTGCTACTTTGCTATGCTCAAAATCTTCTAACATATCATTTGTAAGTCTTTGATCTAGTGCTAATTTTCTTCCATCATTAGTTATTTTTAGCATATTATCAACTGATGAATCTACCATTCTATTTCTTATTTTCTCTGCTCTTTCAGATAAGTCTTTTACTAATTCTTTTTGAATTTCACTAGGCTCTATAACCACATTATGATAGTTGGCTTTTGGTACTGGAAGATTAAGCATTTCAGAAGTTTGAATGTCTGCCACTTCTTTAAAAAGTGCCATTAGTTCTGGTAAATTAAAGAACTTGGCAAACCTTGTTTTTGCTCGGTAACCTGTCCCCTCTGGACTTAATTCTATTGCAGTTACAGTTTCTCCAAAAGTTGAAGCCCAAGCGTCAAATTGTTGAAGATGTCTTTTTTCTAGTTCTCCATATTGTAAGTATCTTTGCATTGTATATAGTTCTACCATAGAGTTTGAAATTGGAGTTCCAGTTGCAAATATGACACCTTTACCACCTGTTAGTTCATCAAGATACCTACACTTCATAAATAAATCTGATGACTTTTGTGCTTCTGTTTGTGCTATACCACCGACATTTCTCATTTTAGTGTAAAGAAATAGATTTTTATAATAATGGGCTTCATCTACAAATATTCTATCAACACCTAACTCCTCAAAAGTTACGACATCATCTTTTCTTGAAGTGTCATTTAATTTTGCAAGTCTTGTTTCTAAACCCTTTTTAGTTTTCTCCATTTGTTTGATAGAAAATCTTTCGCCATTATTATTTTTTAAATCTTGAATGCCCAAAGTTATATCTTCTATTTGCTTTTGGATTATTGCAACTTGTCTTTCAACTGACATTGGTATTTTCTCAAATTGTGAATGTGAAATTATGATAGCGTCATAATCTCCTGTGGCTATTCTTGAACAAAACTTTTTACGATTAGCAGTTTCAAAATCTTTCTTTGTAGTTACTAAAACATTTGCACTCGGATATAGTTGTAAAAACTCTTGCCCAAACTGTTCTACAATATGATTAGGCACAACAAATAATGACTTATTACATAAGCCCAATCTTTTTGACTCCATTGCAGCAGCAACCATTTCAAAAGTTTTACCTGCTCCAACTTCATGTGCAAGTAATGTGTTTCCTCCATAGAGTATTCGGGCGATTGCATTTACTTGATGTTTTCGCAAAGTTATTTCTGGATTCATTCCATCAAAACTGATATGACTTCCATCATACTCTCGTGGTCTGATAGAATTAAATCTTTCATTATAAAACTTTGTTAATCTTTCTCTACGCTCTGGATCTTTCCATATCCATTCCTCAAAAGCAAGTTTTATCTGCTCTTGTTTCGCCTGTGCTATTGCTGTTTCTTTTTTATTTAATTCAGCTACTCTCTTACCATTTTCATCTTCATAGTAATCGTAAATTCTTGTATCTTTAAGATTTAAACTATCTTCAATAATCTTATAAGCACTTGCTCTACCAGTTCCATAAGTATTAGTTGCTTTAATATTATACTTATCATAATTTTTGCCCTCTATCCACCACTCGGAAGTTGCTTCATTATAATGAACATTTATATTTTGACAAGCATAATTACTAGGATTTAATAAATATTCAATAAAGACTTTTATATCTTCAGGTGGAATCCAAGTAGAGCCAAGTCTAACACTTATTTCACTTGCACTTAAATCTTTTGGTTGAACCTCTTTTAAATATTTAACATTTACATTAAATCTTTCATCTGTTTCAGCAAAATGTTCTGCAATCTTTAATTTTTCTCTTACGTTACCAGACAAATACTCATCTGCTGTAACCCATTGATTAGGCTCTCCGTATTCAGGAACATTGAATATTTCTCCCTCTAAATCTTTAAGCATTTTATCCATATCCATATTACAAAGTTTTTGCATAAAGGTTATATCAACTCTTGCCTTTTCGGATAGTGAAACAATTAAAGCGTCGTTTGCATTATCAACTGATGTTATCTCTGTTTTAGGCTTGATAGTTCTTTTAGTGAACATATCTGCTTTTCTTGCAAGATTTCCATTCTCATCTAAAATTTCAAGAGAACATAATAGATAATAACTTGAATCATTTGAAAAAGCAGAGTTATTTCCTCTACTATTGATTAGTCCATATTTCTTCGTAAACCTATCATATAATTGATTTAATTTCACTTGTTCTCTCTTTATATCTTCATCTGGATAATCTTCCGTTTGATATTCTAAAAGAGTTCTAACGCAGTCCCTTATTTCAATTAAACCTTTAACTCTATTTTCAGTAGTCATTGCTAATTCTTGTGGGTACATTCTACTATTTTCTCTAAAATATATTTTGTCATCTATTAAAGTGTATGAGAAGTTTCTTACCGTTAAATCTGCTTCAATGGAATTATCTTCTTCTCCTATATCATCTAGTTCATACTCTTTTACTTCGGCGTGTATATTTGAAATTGCTCTTTCTAACTTATCTTCTAACTTTTCGCCATCAGAGATACAAGCAGAATCATATCCAAACCTAGTTGAAATCATTTCCATATTTCCTAGTATCATTTCTGGATTATCAATAAAATACTGATTCATTTTTATACCTTCATCATTTTCTCCAAGATATACCCAGTCTGGTTCAATATCAGTTATTGAATCTCTTTTTTGTAAGAAAATAATGTCTGATGTGACTTCTGTTCCTGCATTTGCTTTAAATGTGTTGTTAGGTAGTCTAATAGCACCTAATAAATCTGCTCTTTGAGCAATATATTTTCTAACACTTGGATTTTCTTTATCTAGTGTACCTTTGCTTGTTATAAATGCAATAACACCACCTGTTCTAACCTTATCAAGTGTCTTTGCAAAAAAGTAATCGTGAATTAAAAATTTATGCTTATCATATTTCTTATCTAATACCTTGAAATCTCCAAATGGAACATTGCCAACTGCTACATCAAAAAAAGAGTTAGGAAGATTAGTATCTTCATAACCCTGTACTGCAACGGTTGATTTTTGATAAAGTTGTCTTGCAATTCTACCACTTATGGAATCAAGTTCTACACCATATAACTTACAATTTTCTAATGAATCTGGTAACATACCTATAAAGTTACCAACACCACAAGATGGCTCTAATATATTACCTGTTTTAAGCCCCATATTCTCTAATGCTTTATACATTGACCTAATTACTACTGGTGGTGTATAAAAGGCTGTTAAAGTAGATTCTCGTGCTTGTGAATACTCTTTTTCATCAAGTAAATTCTTTAATATACTATATTCATTACTCCAAGAAAAATCTTTTTCATCAAAGGCTTGTGGAAGTCCACCCCAGCCGACATATTTCGACAATATCTCTTGTTCTTGTGGAGTTGCAAATCTGTTTTCTTCTTCACATTTTTTAAGAACTCTTATTGCTTCAACATTGTTATTAAATTTTTCTCTTGGGCTACCCTCACCTAAATTATCATTTGTAATTTTAAATTGATTTCTATCAGAAGTAGGTATTTCTGGGTGAATATCAAAACTTTTTATTTTATTACTTTTCTTCTTTTCAAATACTGGAACAATGTTTTCTTCTTGAACTTCGGGTTCTTCTTCAATAGGAAGTGATATTTCTTCTTTTACATTTTCCTCTATATTGCTTGACTCTTCATTTATATTATCTTTAATATCACTTACTTTAACTTTAAGATGATCATTTGCAGGATTTTCTTGTACTTTCCTATCAAATTCTTCTTTGGATATTTCACGATTAAATAAAGGATACCTAAAATCATATAATACGACATTACTAATTCCAATACTTAATATTTCATATTCATCTGCTCCAATATAAACTCTATCTCCTAAATGATATTGATATTCGTATTTTTCTTCGGTTGGTTCTTCAATTATTTTTTCAGCTAGATTATTACTTGCCTCAATAAATTCTCTTTCTTGGTCTTTTTCATCAAGCCACTTCGGATATTCTTCTAATTCTTTTGAATTAAGGTATCTATCTTCGTGAATAAGAGTTTTTATTCTTTTTTCAATATAATTCCACTTGAATAATTGTTCTTTGGCACTAGCGTCAAAATAACCTCTATTAAATCTTACACCTTTATAATCAGTATTAACTCCAATTCCTGCTCCTTTTATTGTAGAAGTAGCACCACTTATTCCATATAAATTTTTAAGATAATTTATATTATTCTCTGTTGATAAACTTTTACTAAATTGTTCGTAAATACTAAACTTTGTATCACGGTGTTGTTCTGTTAAGTATCTATCAATAAACTCCTGTGTAAATTCTAAATCAGATACTGATTTTTCACTATTTTCATCAAGAAAACTTAATTGGTCTGTTACACTTGGCAATGGTTCTATTCTATCATTTAACTGATTTAATAAAATCATTGCGTCATAGTGATAAGTTAAATCTTCCCAACTTACAAAACTTTCTGTATCTCTTGATAAGAAATTTCCTTTCCAAAATAAAATACCGTTGTCAAAAGTTTTATAACCATACATTTGGTCATCAACTATAACACCGGTATAATCTTTGTTAAATATTCCTTTGAGATACTCTGCTCTTTTTGTAACATCTTTTTCATTTTGTATAAAGTCTTTTATTTCCTTATTTGATTTTCTTAAATGAGGAGTTGTACTTAATATCTGATTTATCTTTTCATCAACTACAACATAATGTGTTTTACTTTGACTTGGATCATAATTGTTTAAGCGTAAATCAATTCGTTCGCTACTATCTCCTCTGCTGATGTCTTCAAGTTGTTCATTAAGCCTATCCATTTCATAGGGTCTTGTTGTTTCATTTGTTCTGTTATCTTCTCTTTGGCTTTCATTTCTGATACTATCTGTTCTACTCTCTCCATTGCTACTTCTTGAATATTCATCAAGTGTTCTGGAAGTTGATTGCTCATTAATAGAGTCGTGTATAGAGATTTCTTGTTCTCTTTCAAGTATCTTAACCTCATCATTGCGTATTTGCCCTCCACTTGAATCTTGTTCTCTGGTATCGCTAGGTCTGGTATCTCGTAATCCCCTTTGCGTGTGTAAGTTATACTCATCATTATTCCTCCTTTCAACAGTTTCTCTGCTTTCACTTACATCATAAGATAAATCTTTATCTATATCAAATGTGCGAATTTTATTTATTTCATTTATTCGTAACTTTTTAATAGTATTATAAATTTCACGAATACCCATTTCAGATATTTCGCTAGTGGCTACACCTAATCTAGTTATAGTTTCATAACTATCAAATGCTAATATTGGTGTAAAATCTTCATTAGTGAAATAATCATTCGGATTTAATCCACACCTTTTAATCATTGAAAATGCAATACTATTTTCTAGTGCATTTTGAACCAATAACTGAACTGCTTCATCAGTCATTGGTTCAAGAGAACTATTTTCTCTATAGAACTTTAAATCTTCCAAATAATCTTGCATATTATCTTCAACAAGTATCTTTGATACAGACTTAATTGCAAGTCCAAGAGAACTTTTATCTTCAAGTTCTCCATACTTGTTTTCTAATGATTCAATAATATCTACTTCATAAGGTTTTGGAACTGACCATAATCTAAAACTTTTTCCGAACTTGCTATTAGTATCGGCAATATCAAATACATATCTTAAATTAGTATAGCCATTATCTTCTGAAAGAAGTGCTATTCCTTTTGCACCACGATTAACCCATCTACCAACTTGTTTGTTCCAAGCCTCTATCTTCGCACACGCTACTGCTTCTGGTCTTTGTGCATAAATTAAAACTTGGTCATTAAAAGGGTATTTGTAGTTCATTGCTGCACATTCCAAGAATGACATCCAGTCATCCGGATTCTTGCTTATCTGTGTTAAGGTTTCTCCATACAGGTCTGTTATTAGTCTTAATTTACTCGCCATATTGCACCTCCTGTTCTAAATTAGACTATTATTCTTCTGACATTTTGCTCTTTTTAATTTTCTCCCTTACACTTAATAAGACTTCATAATAATTAGTATTGATAGGAATATTACCTATCTCATAAAACAAAATCGTAAATAAATCTACAATCTCGTTATTATAAAATCTCATATCAACTATTGTAGTTCCATCTTCTTCTGCTATTGGAACACTATATCTCAATAGTTTATCTTTCATTTTTGATGATTTATTTGAATAATTTTCATTATCAGAATCAATCATATTTTCTAATATTTCTAGTAGTTTATTATATTCATCTACATTTAATTTAATTTTAATTGGTGGTATTCTTTTTGAATATGCCATTATAATTCCTCCTATCTTTCTCTTTCTTTATCTTGTTTTACTTTCTCATTTAAAACAATATTGTTTCTGTATGATTTTATTGCTTCTTTTACAGAAGTGTTGCTTAAAATATCATCTACTTTTGCTTGTGCCTCTTTTTTGTTTTTCGCTTCAACCTCAAAAGTAATAGTTCCATTTATATCAACATCAATTTCAAACTTTTTCATTTGCTATCATTTCCTTTCTCTTTATAACCACTTAAAAATTCTATAAATAATTGAGCAGTTTTATTATTGTTCTTTTTTACTAATTCCCATAAGTCAGAAATAATATAAAAATCTGACATTGTTAAATTGGGAATCTTTCTTACCTCTTTTATATCTAATGTTGCTATTTTTTTGCTTGTATTAAATCCAGCATTAAATAGTTTTTCAAATGCTTTTGATATACTGTTTAAATTATATTTTTCTTCCAATTTAATCCTCCTAAACCTTTTCTACTAACTCACAAATATAGATAATTTGTTTATTAGTGTTGTGTCTGCAAGTTATTAAAGTTAGAGTGCTTTTTTCAGCATTTCTAACAATGTTAGCAGTTCCTGTTTTTTCTATATCGTATTGATTTACAACTTTGTATTTGTATTCACTACCTCCATAAAAAATACTAATCTCATCATCTGTTTCCAATTTATATAAGTTCTTAAAAAATGCTGTTCTACCACTACCAGAATGTCCGGCTAGTATAACATTTCCGTTTTCTTTATCTGGCATATCAGATTCATTAAGTATTAAAATGTTTCGATTAACATTGTTATAATAACTACCTTTACTTGCTAGACCTTTTTCCAGTCCTATCTTTGGTATTTTAATAACTGCAATATAATCAACTTTTTTAGTTTGATTTGTAGTTGGCTTTTGATATTCTTCTTGCTCTTTTTCTTCGGTTGGTGTTGTTTCATCAGTTATTTCTTTTTGTTCTTCGTAAAAAGTATCTATTAAATTTTCTTCATTTTGATTTTGAAAATAATTGTATAGACATTTACCTCCAACTATTCCAATTCCAACAACAATTAGTAAAGAGCCAACTATTATAAGTTGACTCTTACTAACCTTTCTATCTTTATTTTTGTTTTTTCTTTTTAACATAGACAATTACTCCTATTCCTCCAAGAGTTAGTAATGCTCCGGCAATTTCAATAATATTAGTATCAGTAATTCCTGTACTAGGAACTTCAATTACTACTTTTTCATCAGTCATTGTTGCCTTAACCACTTTTCCATCTTCTAAAATTTCAAAATACATTCTTTCAGGATTTAAAGTGTAACCCTCTGGGGCTTCTTTCTCTAAAATATAATATTTTCCATATCTAATTTCTGGAATAGTAATTTTACCATTTTCGTCTGTTCTACCACTAAAAATAAGTTCATCTTTTTCATTATAAATTTCAATTAGTGTGTTAGGTAATGGCTCTCCTGTTGATACATCAGTCTTTGTAAATTCAAGAGTTCCAGTAATAGGTTTATCTTTCATTTCAGCCTTTGTAATTTCTCCATTTTCTTTTAATTCAAAATAGATTTTTTCATCTGTAATTGTATAACCTGTTGCAGCCTCTTTCTCAATGATATAGTATTTTCCAACTTTTAAATCTGTAATAATTACTTTACCATCTTTGTCAGTTTTACCAGTAAAGATTAGTTCATTATTTTCATTATAGATTTCAACGATTGTGTTTGGAATAACATCTCCATTTACAAGATCCTTTTTAGTAAATTCCAAAGTACCTTTCTTTAAGTAGTTTAAATTGCTGTATGATTCAAAAACTATTGGTGTTTCATCATTTACTTCTTTTAATTCAAAATAGTGTTTATTACTATCTAATACATATTCATCTTGTGTTTTTACTTCAATTAAATAGTATTTTCCAAGAGGTAATTTTTTAGAAATTGCATAACCATTTTTATCTGTTGTAATAGTATCTACTTTTGTACCTTTTTCATAATAAAGATGATTTCCATCAGCAGATTTAATATCTTCTTCTGCATAGATTTCAAATGTTACACCACTTAATTTTTTATCTTTGTAAGTGTATTTACCATCTTTAATTACTAAATTTTCTCCTGTTTTCTTAATTTCAAGTTGACCTTTTATTGGTGTGTTTTTATAAGTTACTGTTATAAAAGTACCATAAGTTGTATATGAATAATGAGTATCATTTCCTATTGTGAATTTTAAGCCATCTTTGTCTTTTAAATAACCGTTAGGAGCAGATACCTCAATCAATTTATAATTTCCAGCAGGTAGTTTTAAGTAAGTTATCATTTTGCCATTTTCATCTGTTTTGAACTCACTATAAACTTTTCCACCAACATATTGAGAAACATATTGATTTGTATCAGTATCTAAAATCTTGAAAGTTGTATTTGCAATAGCAATAGTCTTTCCTGTTTCGCTATCTACTTTGATTACTTGAAGATAAGCATATAGTGTATTATTTAAAATATTGTAATATTGTTCTTTTTCGCTTGTTTCATTTACTGTAATATAGAAATCATAAATCTTTTCATATCCAGTTGTTGTATTTACTTGATGGAACTTCCATACACCATAAGGTAAGTTTAATGAAGCATAACCATTTTTATCTGTTTTGATTTCTCCATATTTATTACCATTTGGATAATAGATTTCAAAAGTAATACCTTTTTCTGCATTTAAGAAAGTAGTGTTTCCATCTACTTGTTCATATTGTTTTAAAATACTAACATAGTTTTTAATTACTTTTTCTACTACATCAACACTAGCAGATTCTTTACCTTTAATATCAACATTATATCTTGTTGTATCAAGTTCATAACCCTCACTAGGTTTTATTTCTTGTAAATAATAATCATTCCAAGATAATACTGCATTACTCTTAAAATAACCATTTTCATCAGTAACTACTGTTGTTACTAATCTTCCTGTTGAAGTTTCATAAACACCATATTCAGCACCTTTTAAAGTTGCTTGTCCTTGTGCATTACCAGTTTCACTATCCTTTTTATGACCTTCAACAAATGCTGTATAAGAATTAACTCTTATTTTTGCAATTACTGGGTCAGTAGTTCCCGGTACCATCATATTTTGAATTCCATCTCCAACAAAGAATTTATAACTAGAACTATATGGCATTTTCTTTGTTAAAGTTAAATCAATACTTCCACTTCTTGTAGGTTTAATTATTAACTTATTACCATCAATACTATAATCTGCTCCACTTACGCTTACAAAATAGTTTGATAATACATTATTTGTATCAGTTAGAGTAATAGTTTCTCCTACTTGTGCTTTAAAAACTCCACCATTAAATGATGGTCTATCATAATGATGTGCAATTAAATTTTCAATTTGTGCCTTTTCATTTGATACATCAAAGGTATCTCCTTTTGCCCAACGAGCAGTATGGAAAGTTGTATTAGCACCACTACCAATTATTGTATCCCATATTAAACCTTGTGTTGCTGCTCTAAATTGTAATGTTTGGTGTCCCGGATAAGTATAACCATAATAACCAATTAAAAGTAATCTCTCTTTTATTGAATTAGGTAATCCAGTATCTTCCCAACTACCTTGATTATAATGTGTTCCCTCTGGAATATTAGGTTGAATACAATAAGCAACTTGTCCATCTACTTCATAAAGAGTAAAATGCCAAGAATGATGGTCGCTTCCATCTGCTTTTGCTCTATCATACCAATACCCAGAATTTGTTTGAACTAATGTTGCTGCACTTACTGCTTGGGCATTAACAGTAAATCCAACTAAAAGTCCTATCGCTAACAATAGGGTTGTTGTAAATTTCTTCATCTCTTTTCCTCCTCTCTAAAACATCTACCCGAGATGATACAGGCAGACCATAAAAAAAGCACTAACATTACGATTAGTGCAAATAATAATATTTTTAACATTTAATTTCCCTCACTTTCCGAAAAAAATGACTCTTTGTTAAGAGCCACTAATATTTACTTTTTAATTCTTGATCCAGTCCTTCGCCACTTCTGCAAAAGAAATGCAAATAATACCAATACTTTCCGTTTTCATCTATTGCAGATGGATAAACTCTAAAATAATTTATCTCTGGTTGTATTTGATTATCTGGATGTTCTTCATTCCAATCTAAAACATAATCTAACTCTTTATTTTGAATTTCAGTACCTCTCCTTAAAGCCTCACTTTCAGAAGAAAACTCTTTTTTTCCGTGAGTAATAGAATCATAAAAAGTTGTTGACTCTTTGTTCTTTTGTTCTTGATTACTTGAACCATTATTTTTATTACTTTCGGTTGTTTTATTCTCTTGTTTTTCTTCTTGTGATTTGCTACTTATAGTTGGTACATTGCTAGATTTGGTTTCTGCTTTTTTGGGAGTTTCAGAAACCTTTTTTGATGTTTTAGATTTATTTTCTTGTTTTGAAGTATCTTCTTTTGGGCTTTCACTTTTTCCATTTGCTGTTTTGTTTTCATTTTCATCTGTTTCAGTGGTTATTTTGCCTTTACTTTGTTCTTCCTCTTGCAAATTAAATTCCTCATCTTTTTCTTCTACAACATTTACCTGTTCGTGGTTTGAATTTGTCTTTAAACATTTGGTTAGAACAAATACTCCACTAACTGCTACTGCAAAAACAACAATGACAACTAAAATGATTTTCTTTTTCATAACAATCACACTCCTTTATTTCTTTCAATCTAGCACATTCTAAAATATTTTGCATTTGTGTAAATACTTATATACTTTTTTCAGTTAGTAAATAAATAGTTAGTAATAATACTAGGGAGGATTGTAAGGAGGGATTTGTGGAATAATAACTCCCACTATCTTGCGTCCATAGACTTTTGTCTTTGGAGATGTTTCCCATAAAATTCAATGGCATTAACAACAAAATCTTCAATTTTTTTCTCCTCAATATTCTTTGGGAGTACATTTCTTATTCTGTCTGCATTAAATTTCATTTTGGGAATCTGGTTGGGTTTCTCCTCTGATAAAATATCTTCTATTTCATCAGTCGTAAGTGTTCCCTCTTGACTCATCTTTTTAAGTCTTATTGCTTGTGCGTGAGATGGTGTTGCTACATTACACTCAATGCAATCTAAAACTGCATATTGTTCTTCATCTTTTAGAAAAGATAATTCAACGGCTGGACTCAATGCGATTTGCTTTTCATCAACTAAATCTAATAACTCTGGTATTAGTTCAGTAAGCCTTATAAACCTTTGAACTTGGCTCTTACTATCTCCAACTTCTTCTGCAAGTAATTGAACAGAATATTTACTTTCTAACTTCTCCCCAAGTTGGGCAGAAGTTAAATCTGTTCTTTTGCCTTGATGTGTTAGAGCTTCTAATTTCATTTTATATGCAAAAGCCTTTTCACTTGGTAGTATTTCTTCCCTTTGTAAGTTACTATCTACCATTATGATAACAGCCTCATCATCTGTTAAATCTCTAACAATACAAGGTAGTGTTTCCTTATTGGCTAATTGACTTGCATATTTTCTTCTATGACCAGATACCATTTCATATCTACCATCTGGCTTTTTTCTAACTAATGCAGGAACTAATACTCCATTTTCTTTTATGCTATCACGCATATTATACATATCTTCATTTTCAATGACCTTAAATGGGTGGTCTGGAAAATCATCAATATCACTTATTTTAATATCAATAACTTTTTCCAACTTATCATTAGTTCTTTCCTCTTCTGTTGTAAAAAGGTCATCTAACTTTGGCAGTGGCATTTTTGGTATGTTCTTTGCCATCATTAAGCACCTCCTTTGCAAAAGAAGAATATGCATTTGCTACCCTTCCACTTTTATCATAAGAAAACACACTTCCTCCTGATGAAGTAGATTCGGCAGTCTTAACCGCTCTTGGTATTTGAGTATTAAATAGTTTTAATATACTCCCATAATTGTCTTTTAATTGAGTTGCTATCTCTTTTGGAAGATTAGCCCTTGAATCAACTAATGTTAATAATGCTCCCTCTATTTTAAGCGTAGGATTTATTTGTCGTCTAACTTTATTTATTATCTTAAATAAATCAGTCATACCTCTTAAAGCAAAGTATTCACTTTGGACTGGTATGATAACACTATTTGCACTAGCAAGAGCATTTATTGTAAGCATACCTAAACTTGGTTGACAATCTAAAAGTATATAATCATAATCATCTTTAATACTAGATAAGCAATTCCTTAAAGTATATTCTCTACTCATTGCATAAGTTAATGAATTTTCTAATGCTGATAAAGAAAGATTAGATGGAATTAAATCCACATTTTCACTATGGTGTAATATACTTTCTTTTGTCTTAATTTCTTCATCATTCATAGATTGCTCCATTAAATCAGTTAAAGTATATTTCAATTCATTTTCATCATACCAACCTGCATAAGTAGTTAAATTACTCTGAGGATCAACATCTACAACTAACACTCTTTTTCCTTGTTTAGCCAATGCTACACCAAGATTAAAAGTTGTTGTTGTTTTCCCAACTCCTCCTTTCTGATTTGTGATTGCAATTACCTTGCACTTACTTTCTTGCATATTCTCGCCTCCTTTCTTTTAATTTAGCCACCTTAATTTAATAAGATGGCTATGTATTCCATTTCTGGCATAAAAAAAGAACTGACCATTTTTAATCAGTTCAATATGTTTAATAAATTTTATTTAATTTTAAAATTAGTTCATCAATAGGTTCTGTATAGATACCTTGTTTTAATTTATCATTTTTAAATTGTATTAAGGCATTTAAAATTATGTTAGTTTCTATATTCTTAATAGGTAGTTTTATTTTTTTCATTATAACCACACTCCCTCTGTTTGTTATTTATATTATATAGGAATATGGTTAATAAGTTAATTGTACGATTTAATAGTAGTTAACTAAAGTCGGAATTACCCATTTTAGAAGAAATTTTTCTTACATTTTTTATATAAAAATGTAAAAAACAATTAAATATGAAACCTTGTAAAATAAGGTTTTCTAAGGAAGTTAATTAAGGTCGGTATATACCACGAAATGGGAACTTTTGAAAAACTTTCTTGGCTACCATTATTTTTCTTTTCTTGTCTCATTTTTCTTTTTTGATACATGTCCATTTTAATCACTTCCTATCTTTTATATTTTTTATTTTCTATTTCTTTCAAAACCATCTTATTTTCATAATCAAAATATTCATATTCATAAGTACTATTTTTATAATAAACATACACATTGTGTAATCCATTTTTGTACCACACTGAATAATTAAAATTATCATCTTTAAATATTTGGTTTAATTGTGCCTCTATTTCAACATTTCTTTTATCGTATACTTCTTCTATTTTTAATGTTTCAAATTCACTTAACTTTGGGTGATTCGTTAAAGTTTTTAGAATTTTCCAACCATTTTTTTCATTTTTATTTAATATATTAAATCCAAAATCCAAGTATGATTTTGCCGCCAACCATGTTGTAGTTTGTGTGTGCAAAATAATACCTTTATGCTCTAATTCATTTGCAATTTCTAATATTTTTGTAATCAATGGCCTTGCTAAGCCCTTACCTTGATAGTCTTTTTTTATTGCTACCCAATCTACTGCACCATTATACCCAAACTCTTCTTTGCTTAGTAGGGATACAGTTGCAGTACCAACCTTCTCATTTGTTTTATCATCCACGATAAATATACATCTTTTATTTAACTCTTGAATGAATGTATCATAGAAATCATGAAATATCATTATTCCTTCTTCGATAGCACAAAATTCTCCACTCTCAATATGAATATTTATCCAATCATTCATATTCCCGTCTTTATAAAATTCAAAATGAAAACCATCAGGTAATGAATATTTTTTATAAATAGCTGTATCTTTATAATACATTAATAATTCATAATATTTTATTGTATTATCATAAGATTTCATTATTTATCCCCTTTACTTTCATTTAAATATTTATTATAAAATTCATCCATTGAAGAAATATATTTTTGATCTTGTATAACTCTAAATTTTTCATATTCTTTTTCTGCTTTTTCTACTGCTTCTTTATGAGATACACTGCCACTATTATTTAATACTTCTTTTCTTCTAAACTTTAATAAATCATCAGTTGCATTTATCCAATCCTTCATTGTCATAACATGTCTTTGTTTTGCTTCATCTTCAGCAAATACTAAAAACATATTTGTTAAATCTTTTAAATTATTCATTTCTTCTTCGTTTAAATAATTTTTTGCAATAACTACATCATATTTATATATTAAACCATCAGGAGAATTTTTCCAATTAGTTAGTCCCATATGTTCTTTATCTGAGTTTGCTCTACTATATATTAATTCGGCAGCAGTATGTCCACTTATAGCATAATGCAACTTATTTTGAACTATTTTAAAGAAAGTATAAGCTTCTTCTGACTTAGGATTGTAATCCGTTGCTGTTGCAATAAATAAATCAGTGATTTTTTGGTATGCCATTCTTTCACTTACTCTGATTGTTTTGATTCGTTCTAATAATTCATCAAAATATTTTGCATCATATTTATTTCCATTTATAAAACGTTCATCATTTAATACAAATCCTTTAATCATATATTCTTTTAAAACTTTTGTTGCCCATATTCTAAATTCAGTCGCTTTTTTAGAATTAATTCTATATCCCACAGCAATTATAGCATCAAGGCTATAAACTTCAGTATTATAATTTTTTTCGTCAGGTGCAGTTATTTCCATTTTGGAAACAACTGAATTTTTATCTAATTCGTTTTCTGCAAATATATTTTTTAAATGTTTTGATATTGCTGGTACACCAACATTGAAAACTTTCGACATACCTTTTTGTGATAGCCATAAAGTTTCATCTTTATAAATAGCATCTACAATAATATTACCATCACTATTTTTATATATAATTAATTTATTTTTTTCCATCAATAATCTCCTTTCCTTTATTTTTTCATAAGTCATACATTTATCAATTTAAATTAAAATTTATTAAAAAATGTCCCAAAATGTAAAAAGCATTTAGTAAAAATTTCTTTTATTTTCAAGTATTCAAGTGTATTTTTTCATAATTCTCCACTTACCAATTGATACTCGTAGATGGTAAACTTTTTTCTTTTTTATCCATTATTTTCACTTCCTTTTTTAGAGAACCTTTTTTACACTTTTTACAACTATTTTTTATAATAATTTAGTTCTTCTAATTCTTTTATATTTTCTTTAACCCATGGATTACCTGCAACCATTTTATTTATTTTTAATGATACCTTCATTTCATTAGTTGTAATATTCATAGTATTCTCAAGTAAAATACCTTTTTTCATTTCAAATTTTGTAATATTTTTCCATTCTATTAAACAACAATCTAATATATTCCAGTTGCCTTCTACTGGAAAAACATGAATTCCTTTTTCATCAAAACCAAATAAGTATGATGTTGCTCTTTCTGATGCAATTACGATTACTGGTCCAGCCGGTAAAATCCATTTTACTTTATATGTACTATGTCCCGGTACAATATTATTTTTATAACTAAAATTCCATTTATTTAATTCTTCTTTTACTTTTTCTAAATTAAGCATATTTCTAATCTTCCTTTCATTTCATTATTTATTTGTTTCTTCTATTAATAAATCAAAATCTGATTTATATAATTTATCTTGTTTAACTCTATATTTTTCAAATTCTGTTAATGCTTTATCACAAGCTATTTCATGTGAGATTTTTCCAGCATCTTTTAATATATCCCTATCATCTGCAAGCAAAAACTTATCTATTCTAGATGACCAGTCTTCCATCGTCATTGGAATATGTCTTCTCGCCCTATTTTCAGCAATTTCTAAAAATGCACTAACAATTCCTTCTAAATCTCTTAACTCTTCTTTATTTAAATAATTCTTAGCAATTATTACATCTGATTCCATAATTTTACCATTAGGACTATTTTTCCATGAAGTCAAACCCATATGTTCTTTTTCTGAATTAACCCTATTATATATAAGTTCTGCTGCCGTTTGTTTTGATACAGCAAAGTGCATTTTATTTTGAACCCTTTTAAAGAAATTGATTGATATAGGAGATTTAGGATCATAATCTATACTTGTAGCATAAATGTCAGTTACTTTTTGATAAAATCTTCTTTCAGATAATCTAATTTCTCGGATTTCTTCTAATAACTTTTCAAAATAATCTTTATCAATAAATGAACCATTTTTCATTCTTTCTTTATCTAATACATATCCTTGAATTGTAAATGTTTTAAGTATATTTGTTGCCCATCTTCTAAATTGTGTCGCTCTTAATGAATTTACTCTATATCCAACTGATATTATTGCATCTAAATTGTAAAATTCAACATTTCTCTTAACACTTCTGTGTCCCTCTTTTTGAACTAATTCCATTTTGGAATAAGTTGAATCTTTATCTAACTCCTTTTCATTATAGATATTAATTAAATGCTTTGCTATAGCCGGTTGTTCTACATTAAATAATTCCGACATAGCTTTTTGAGTCATCCATAAAGTTTCATTTTCATATCTTACTTGTATGCCTTTGTCTTTTTCTTGAAGTTTGAATGTTATAAATTCTTCAGTGCTACTTCTTACAATTAAATCTTTTGTCAATTTTATCATCTCCTATATCTAAAATCTTAGTTTTTCATGAGTTAGTATATCCCAATTTATATTGGTTTTATTTATATTTTTATTATCCATTATTTTCAACTTCTTGCTTAAGCATTTCCCAACTTTTAAAATATATACATTCATTTTTATCATTAAACATTATCTGATAAATTCCATCATAAACATCGTTATTTTGTTCTAGATACCAATTAGCTATCACAGTATTTCCATCTATTGCTAATACATTTATTTCTATATTATGTATTTCTTCATTTTTAACATGATACCATTCTTCCTTTATTTCTTCGATAGTCAAAAACGGTTTTATAAAAGGCGTTTCTTGATAAAATTTTGTGTTAGTAAATAAACTACACACACCATCTATATTTTTCTCAAGCCAGTATTTTTTTAATTTGTATATCCATTTTTCAGCAAATTCTCGTTTAATCATTTTTCCAAATATTTTAAAATTTATTCTTTGTCTTTTCAAAGATTATATCAAAATTATATATTTTTAAAATTAATATCATTATTTATTAACATTACACTAACCTTAATATCATTGTTTGAATCCTTATATATTAAAAAGTCATGATTAGTTATTTGCCGGCTTTTATTGTCCATTTGTTATTTTTCTTTCTTTTGAACTGTTCTAAATTTTCGAATAGTTGATTCTTCTTTTAATTCATTATCATTATATATTTTTTTAATATGATAATTTATTGTATTTATTTCTACACTATAGAGAGTTGATAACATTTTTTGAATAAGCTAAATATTTTCATGTTCATATCTTACTTCAATTGTTTCTTTATCAGTTCCGATTGCTGCAATATAAGTTAGATATTCAGCAGCACTTGATCTAATCGTAATACTATTTTTTTCATAAAATGACCTCCTCGTATAATATAGTTAAGATATTTTTTAACTATATTTTCTTATTTAGATTTTTGTAGAGATAGAGTGGTTTTAGTGGCCTCCTTGAACATTTGGTTCTTAAGAAAGACTAAAGCCTCTTCTTTACAAAATGGATATTGGTTTTATTTCTTTTATATCATTACTCTCTTTCTAAATTTTTTCTTTTGCTTAGTGAGAATATTTCAGTGCTTTTTTCATTATATAATTTGTCTGCCAATATTATTGATTGCTTTAACAATTCTTCTAAGTTATCTATCGGAATCTTCTCATAATCTTCTTGATATAACCAATCTAAATAATTTGTTTTTTAGCATCAGTTAGTCTGCCATATATTATTTTACCAGAATGTAGCCAATATCCAAATTCTACATTCACAGCAAAAGCGGGTATATCAGGTAAACTTCTAGGAATCCAAAACATAATAACTGTAGAATTTGTTAATGCTCCTCTTTCACACATTGCTCGATCTACATAATCTGCTTTTAGTTTCTAGGTTGAGTATTCAGAAACTTTAACTACGCCATCAAATCCTAACTCACTTAACCTTTTACAAGCAGTAGTTCTCTGTGATTCTGTATTTCTATCTCTTGAGGTCGAACCGGCCAAAAATATAGATTTTTTATTTTTTTATAACGGCTTGATCTGAATAATTAATAATCATAATATCATTATCATCTCTCTAATAATATATCTTGAAAGTTTATGTTCCTATATATTTATTTGAACATTACTATTTTTTTTAACAACTTGTTGACCTCAACGAGTTGTTCATTAACATCAAACCCAGAATTTTATATCCTTTTGTCTTTATTTAGGAGATGATTGTATGCTTTTCAATCATCAGCAGTTAACGAGCATTTCTCGGTAACTGATTTTTTATCCAATTCATTACAACATTCCTTTTGTGAAAGCCATAATATTTCATCTTTATATATAGTGTCTATTAAATAACAAGCATATCTAGATAATTTGACATCCATAATATTTCTTGCTGATTTTAAACCTACTTTTATATTCTAATGCCATTATTAGTTCTCTTGCTAACTAAAATTCATTGCCATAATCATCAATGTGTTTTATACCTTCAAGGATACTATTAATATTTTTAGTTTCTATTTTCTACATTATTACCCCCTATTACTCTTTTTTTATCAGTTTTTTATTACCTAATATAGAGTTCATTATTTCGTTAAATCTTTTTATAAATATCTTACTATTTTTCAATATTTCAAGTTATTAGATATGACTAAATAATCCTGCAGAAATTACAATTTAATTATAATATACATGGTAACATAATGTCAACTTCTTGGTAAGATTATTACCAAAGAAAAAAGCATAACAAATATTATGCTTTTATACTATTGATATTTTTTAATATTATCTATTCTAGCGGCAAAATATGGCATGTCTCTTGAACTTTCTTTTAAGAATATGGCAAAGGTATCATCTACATTAAAGTTTCTTGATTCTTTTACAGGAGCACTAGTAACATTTGTGTCAATAGCGGCTTCACTTTTTACCCTACCACCTTTTTCATCTAGTTTGAAGTTTATTGTTTGAACTGCCTTTTCAATTACATATTCTCTATTTTCATCATCATAAAAAGGTTTATTTTGTAGTTCATTATATTCTCTTTTAACATTAAAGTTAATCATTGGAACCTTGAAAGTATCATTGTTACTAAAGTTTTTGCTTCCAGTATATTTATTAGCATCATTAGTCATATTACTATATATTTCATTAAATGTTTTACCTTTTGGATTCTTATAGAATATTACTTCATCATTACTTTTAGTAGTTAATTTAATTGCAAAATCATCTTTAGAATTATAGAATAACACTATTATCTGATTTCTTACTTCACTAGAACTATTAGAAGCTACACCAAAGTATTTTACATCTTCATAATTACCAAAGTTACTATTTTCTAAAACTGTAAATCTCTGTTTATATTCAAATTCTCGGTATAACATTGTATAAAAGAAATATCTTCTTAAATCAGGATCATCTAAGGCATCTTCCCCCCAATCAAAATCATCTAAAATGTCGCTAGTCTGATTAAATTTTTCTTTAATGCCATTTACTATTTCTTCTTTTAACTTTATTGTCTTAGGCCCAAATGCTTTAAAGTAATAACTATCAGATATCATATCTTCAGTAAAAGATTCTTTATTTAAATTAGTAGCCATTATCTCTTCAGGGTTAAATACAATATCTTTTTTTATTATTTCATTCTTCATATCATTCCAAACAAGTTGGAATGTAGCACAATAACTACTATCAGATGATATTTCATCATCAAATGTTGGTACTACAGCTACACCTTCGGTAACTGGAATACTTTTATTATTTTTTCTTATTCTAAATATATATATTAATGCAAGTGATACTATAGCAAGTACAACAAATACTAGTGTTATAATTTTATTTTTTGTCATTTATTTTTTTCCTTACTCATTAGTAAACTTTAGTAATAGTAGCCTCGCCAATTTTTCTTCTTTTTTCATCATTTAGTCTTAACTCTATTACTTTAGTACCTGCCTTTATTAAAGTAAATGGTTCATCATTTAATTTCATCATATGAATCATCTCTATCACCTTTAATATTATTTTAGCATATATATTTTTATTTGTCTATTAAAAAACATCTCAAAAATAGAGATGTTTTGACATTATGATATTTTAACTATATTTAAATATGCACTTGTATCAGAAGCCGGCGATATAGTAACTGCTGTAGTAGATTCTAATGATAAACCAATTTGATCATCAGCACTAAAAGCATTAATTGTGCTTCCAACAAAATCAGAATCTACATTTGCTGTAACATTCTTACTAATAGTGGTACTTCCAATAGGTGTAGCGTTTTGTTTTACATTTAATGTTATATCTGCATTAACATTAGAACTACCTGAGAAATAGTAATCAACTTTATATACTCCATCAGCAGGAATTGTTAGTTTATTTTGTGTACCAAGTGTTATACCATTAGATGGACCATTACTTCCAAGTGGTACATCTTGAGAAATATTTGCCTCTAAAGTTATAGTATTTTCAGTGGTATCATACTTTCTTCCATAAGTATTAGTCTGCGTAATACCGGCAGCGCCACTTGGACCAGTTCCTCGATAAAATAAATCATCTAATAGAATTAATTGTAATTTCAAGCATATTCTCTTATTAATACAAATAAAAACAAGCCAGTTGACTTGTTTTTATTTTTTTAATGTTAAGCTCTTTGACTTTTCATCATTTATTTGAAAAGAGCCAATGTTTTCAAAATCTTTAAATGCTGATATTGATAACTTAGAGAAATGTATATCTTTAACAGTTAAAATTCTTTCAAAGATATTTAAGTAATCAGTGAGCTTTGGTAAGGTTTCAAATTTATTTAATTCACTTAATAATTCTTTTACTATGTTTGTATTTAAATCTCCTTGTATTTGATAACCAATGTCATCTCTTAAAAACAAACTATAAAAGTTATTACTATCAGTTATTAACCTTCCAAATTTAAAACCATAACTTTGATTAGATCTAGTAAAATTTATATTATTAGAATTTAGAGTGAATTTTTTTGCTAAAGTTAAATCAAATTCTAATGTTTCTTCATTTGTATCTTTTGTAATTTTTAGTAAATCAGTTCTATCTGAAGAATATCCATAAAATACAAATAGATTATCATCAGTATCAGTACACCAAAGTCTTATTTTTTTCTCTTTATCATCATCTATTTTATCGTAGAAATCAATCTCTGTTTTTCCTTCAAAATTACCTAGTAATTGTAATCCTGTTATCAATTTCAAATATACTTTAGAGTTTGATTTCATATTGTTTAAAACACTATTGACTTCCTCATTACTTGAAACCAAGTTAAATGTTTTCTTCTTTTTTTCTTTCATTATTTCCCCCTGACTAAAATTTTACTTTTATTATGATTATTTGAATAATATTTATCAATTACACTTGCAATATATTCCATTTCATTATCTGAATAACGTTGATCTATTGGTAATAAAACCATATTATCTGCTTTTGTTATTTCATCTGTATTAGCACCATTCCAATTTATATTAGCCCATAACCTTAATGAGTAGATATTATTAGATTTTAAGTAAGCTCTTAAAGATTCACCGTCAGATACAAATAGTGGATACATATATGTTAACTGTTTCGAAGATAAATCTAATTGATTATATTTTTTTAGTGATTCATAAAGCATCTCATAATTTCTTAATCTATTTTTTAGTACTGTTTCATAATCTATTGCACGTAAATAGTTTTCAGTGAAATTAGACATATAGCATAAATCTTCATTTCTAAAATGTTTATCTGCTTCTAAAAAAGTTGGATAATGGAAGTATTGGCCTGTTTCATCTCTTGATAACATCTCAACCACTTTATCTAAACTTTTACCTTTAGAGTATTTAGAATTAGGAACTAAATCATTACTAACTATACAAGCTCCATCAGGAACTCCAAAATATTTTCTATAATTGTATATGATATCTACACTGTAATTGTCTTTATTAAAAAAGTCGTGAGTATTATCAACTATTACATATTTATATTTATCAATAATTTTTTGAATATTATCTTTAAATAATCCATAATAATTTACAAAGTAAATATAGGTTGTGTCATTTAGTTTGTTTTCATCTATATCTAATGGCATAAAATTATTATCAATATGATAAAATTCTATTTTTACATTTTCAGATATAGCAACTTCACTTAATGATTCACATAAGAAATATGGAAGAAATAATGTTGTTATATTTCTTTCATTAATAATATATTTTAGACAATTTCTACCAGAACTTAGTAGTAAATCTGTATCGTGATAAATATTACCAATTATTTTTTCAAATTTAAAATGACAACCTATTTCTTCCATTTTATTAATCTTCCTTGTTTTTCAAGTAATCAGCTAATTCTGTATAAGCATCGGTATTCCAAACGTGGCATCTTTCTTCATCTGGATAATTTCCCATTGTTTTATCATAACCGTCTGGTATGAAAATGAAATCCCAACTCCAACCATACGTACCAGATTTTTCTTTTGCTATTTTTCCTTTGGTAATAGACTTAAATACAATAGGATCTTTTCCGTATTCACAATATGCAAATGCTTCCATAAAACAAGCATTTCTATTATCAACTCCCTCAAGAAGTTTTAATAATCCGTCTTCGCCAAGTCTTTCATCTACATAATGTGTATATGGTCCCGGGAAGCCACCTAATGCTTCTACATATAATCCTGTATCGTTTTTTAATACCGCACATTTTAATTTGTCACTTGCTTCTTTAGCAGAGTGCATTGCAACTTCTTCAACAGTATCAGCTTGAATCTCTGTTGTTTCCATTTTTACATTGTCAACTTCAATTCCTAATGGTTCCAATATGTTTTTAGCACTCATTATTTTAGACCAATTTCCAGTCACATAAGTTATTTTTTTCATAAATATATATCATCTCCTTCTTTAATTATATCATATAATTGGTAATTTTTGTTTTTATCATTTTAAATTTTACTTTTTTTCTATTACAAATAACCAAAAGGCTTTAGGTTTTAACCATTTTTTTACTTCAAATATTCTTCTATAAAACTTGTAGTAGTGAAAACTTGTTTGTTCTACCAATTTTCCACCAGCTTTATTAATAAGTGATTTCCATTCTTTTAATGTTAGTCCGCGTTCATTACCTAGCATTTTTTCATTCATATTAAAATATGTGCTTGGTATTCCAAAAATAACATATTTAGAAATATTCATTTGTTGCTTTAAAATTTCAATTATTTCTTCATCAGTAAAATGTTCTAAAACACCATTGCTGTATGATACATCAAAAGTATTTGGTTTATATTTTAAGTTAAGTATATCGCCTTGTTCGTATTTACAAGGGGATATAATATTTGATTGTTTTGCTATTTCGCAAGCATAATTTAAAACTGCTTGACTTAAATCAAGGGCAATAACATCTAGTCCTAACTTTTGTAAATATCCCGCCATTAATCCAGTACCGCAACCCATTTCAATTACTTTTTTGTTCTTAGCATATTGAATCACTTTATTAATAAATTTTTTCTTATATTTAAGTTTATACTCAATATAATCATCAGGTTTATCAAATTCTTCTATATCTATCTTGTATAATTCATACCATTTATCATCTTCTGTTTTCTTTTTATCTTCTATTATTTCGTTAATTTTTTTCGTTATTTTGTTGATTATTTCTTCTTCTGTATCATTATTTTCAATAACCAAAAGACTATATTCACTATTATTGTATCTAATAAAATCTTTTAATTTATCATTAAACTTTTTAAATGTTTCTTTTTCTTGCTTTGTAAATTTTCTATTATCTCTTTCTTGTGAACGTTTTAAAGATGTTTTTAAATTTATATCAAAGTATATCAATAAATCAATTTTTCTTTCACCAGACTTCATACAAGAAAGTACATTATTCATAAACTCTTGTGAATTATTTATGTTGTTTTCTAATAATACAGATTGATACGAATATACAGAACAATAATTTCTGTCAAATAAATTTATATCATTATTTTCACTATATAATTTTTCTCTTAAAAACAAATAATCTGCGGCTTGTACTAATGTCTCGTATCTTAATGTGTTAAAATTTTCTTTTAATGATACTAATGCGTTATCATCAAACATTGCCTTAATAACTTTATATAGTGGAGAACTTTTATCTATGTCATTTGTTATTCCGACTTTATATTTTTTATCGTATATCTTTTTTATTTTTTTTATGATTGTTGTTTTTCCTACACCAGTTGATCCTTCAAACACTATATTAATCATTTTTATTACCTCCAAAAGTAAAAGTTATATCTGGAACAATATCAATAAATCCATTATAACAATATCCTTTTTTAAAATTATACAACCCATAATCTTTATTCTCTATATCATTTTCTTCACAGAATACTCCGCCAAAATCATATTTCGGTATTTTGTTATTAATACAATACTTAATAGCTTCCCATTGCATATTATACATTCCTAATAAATTCCTATTTTCAGTTGAACTAACACCGTATAAATATATTAGCTTATTATTATAAATAATATCAATACTCATTGCTAGAGGAATATTGTTATGCCAAACTTCCAAAAAAATTAAATTATCATTATAAGTTGATATAAGTTTTTTGAAATATTCAATAGTATGTGGCTTAAATTTATGTCTTTCTGATGTTTGAATATATAGTTTATAGAAATTATCTAAATCTACTTCTTTTGAAATTTTACTTGTTAAATCCTTACGATATGATCTTCTTGTATTTTGTCTAAATTTACTTGGTAGTTTTTTTATAAGTTCTTCTTCGTTAAATATTATATCCATAATTGCTAATTTACAAGAATCAAGCAAATTACTATAATCATTATTTTGTGTAATTGCATAATTGTATTCGCTTGAAATCTTTTTTAAATCTATTTCATTTATATATGGGTTAATTACAAGTGTTGTATATTTTTTTATTGATAGCCATTCTTTTATATTTTTTAAAAATAAATTTATTAAATCAAAATTAGAATTTTTTAATACAGGTCCTCTCGGTGCATATAAGTATTTAGTATTATTTTTCTCTTTTTCTAGTAAATTACAACTCCATATTATCTCTTCATTTTCAACATAGTATATAAAATATTTTGTTTTTTCATTTCTAATAATATTCCACTCAACACTTTGCATATAATCAGAATCAGAGTTATCTGCTAAAAATCTTTTAATTTTACTAACTTCTATTTCGTCATTTAAATTCAATTCTAAAATCATTTTTAGCGCCTTTCTTTATAAAAGTTATTTATAAAATCCCTGTTTTTAGCTAGTACTAATCTTTTTTGTTTTGATTCTTCCTTTTGATTTACAATATCCATAAAGTCATCTGTTGTTGTTTTCATATCATTAGTTAATGATAATAATAAATAATCATATTTTAAGGCATAATCCATAGTTTCTTGAATACCTAGTAAATATCTTTCCTTACCGCGATCTCCTAATCTACGTAGCAATTCTTCTTTTGTCGGTGGCATAAGATAAATCATAGTTGAATCTTCATACATTTTCTTAATTTCCTTTGCTGATGAATAGCCAACATTAAACATTAAATGATATTCTTTCAATTTTTCAAATTCACTTTTAGGTACCCCATAGTAATTATTATTATAAATACAATATTCTATTAAACCGTCTGTTGAAATTAAATTTTCAAATTCTGCTTTACTAACAAAATACATTCTTCCAACTTCAATTTCTCTTTTAGCTCTAGTTGTTATTCCAGTAGCTTCCAAAAAAGTTGGATATTCCTTTTCGATATATTCTATAAGTTCCGATTTTCCGCTACCTGATGGGCCAGAAATTACGATAGGATTATTTCTCGTATCAATCATTATAAACACCTCCCAAATGTTAAATTATTATTTTATTTCTCTTAAATCTGTTTCCCAAAAAAAGTAAACCCAATCATCTTCTGTTATTTCATAAGCATATTTAATATCTACATCATTATTTGGTATTTCAATTTCTTTGAAACCTTTATCAATTATCAAAGAATATACCCCGATAACTTCTTTTCCTCTTTGTTTTAATATATCAATAACACCATTTGTAGTTGTTCCTTTATAAATTATGTCTTCAAATAATATACATTTTGTTTTAGAGTTATCTATATTATCACTCATATATCTAAATTTACCGTAATCGTGGCAATTATCTGAATTACTCATTTGTGTTTGAATCATTGATACTTTTCTTACTCCTAATAAATGTGATAACGTAACTAACATAGGTAAACCACCTCTAGCCATACCTATTAATTCGATATTATCTTCATCTAAGTTGTAATTTTTTTTAATTTCCTCAGCCATAACTTTACAAGCGTCAATATAATGCTCGTAGTCAAATTTTACAATCTTGTTATTTGACTTTAATGTTTTTTGTTCTTCATTTAATAAACATTTTTTCATAATTAATCACTCCAATTCCATATTATTTTTTATTTTTGTTGTTATTATCATAAATGGTGTATCTAATATTGCTATGATCCACTTAAAAATTATCATAGTAATCATTAAAGATATAATTCCATTAAGTTTCATTGTTCCTACAAAGGCAATTAAAACAAATATAGTAGTATCTAATACTTGGCTAATTATTGTACTGACATTATTACTTATCCAGACTTTATTATATTTCTTTTTTAACTTTTCATATAAGTAGGCATCACAGCGTTGACTAAAACAATATGCGGTTAAACTTCCTAATGTTATACGTGGAATAAAACTAAATATTGTTTCAAAAGCATTTTGTGAAAAATCAGAATTACACGGTGTGTATTGCAAAAATAGATACATTAAAATAGTAAATAATATCATAAAAACAAAACTTAAATTTGTTGCTTCTGTTGCTGAATTTCTACCGTATTTTTCACTTATAATATCAGTTGTAAGAAATAAAGCTCCGTATGATATATTTCCTAATGAAATTGTTAATCCAAATATTTCTGATAGTTTAATCGTTTGAATATTACAGATAACAACCAACAAACACATCCAACTATATAATCCGAATTTTCCAAATCTTTTATATATCATCAAAGTTGCAGAAAATGAAATTATAAGATATAATAGAGAAACAAATAAATTATTCATCTTACTACCTTGTCTCCAGCAAATTAACATAGGGGAAACTTTCCTTTCAAGAAAGATTATAACAGTTATAGGTGCGATATATCGTACCATTAAAAAAAATGTGACTTTTTTTACAAAATCACATTTTTAAATCATCAATTCCACTTAAATTTAGTGTTTTAATATCATTTTCATCTATTGAATAACCAGTAATATAAATAAAGTCTTTATAATATGTGAATGAAAAGGGTTGAAATCGTCTCTCTTTGTTGTGAAATTTAAAGGTTAATATATTTTGTTCTTGGATTGCTCTTGAAATAATATTATATTTTTTCTGTAAATCTTCTTTATCAATTTTAATATTTCTTTTTTCATCTGCTGAATAAATAACTATTGATCTTATTTTTTCTAATGTAATATTTAATTTTTGTTGTTCTTTAAGATCTAATTTATATATAACACTTTCTATTGCATCAACATCTAAATAATCAAAAGATATATTGTAATTATGTTTTCTATGATACACATAACCACCATATCTGCCAAGAATAGTATCAATATATATTCCACATTTTTCTAATTCTTCTTTATATGATTTTATCATTCTTGGCGAAACCTCCAATTTTTCTGCTAACTCTTTCACTGAATACTTTTTACCGCTCTCTAACAATCTTAACATTGTTAAAGTATTGCTAACTTTACTCATATTACACCTCAATAAAAAATTATTTTTTTAATTTTTTTACTGGGGCACCATTTTCTTTTGTTAAATCCATTTTTTGTTTTAGTAAAACTGAAAAATTTCTGTTATTTACTGAATAAGAACAAGTATCTCCAATTTTCTTTTTATAAACAGCATTTCCTAATGGGCTATTTATTGAAATTTCTTGAATTTCAGCATCGAAATCTCCACTTGCACCAACTAGCTTAAATGTCATTTCTTCCATATCATCTGGAGAGAAAATCATATCTGCTACAATAACATCTCCAATATCAACTATTTCTTGATCGTTATGTTTTTCAATTATAACAATTCTTTTTAGTGATTCGTACATATTACGTAATTCACCATTTAATCTCATATTGGTTCTTTCTATTTCTTCAAACTCTGGAGAATCCCAGCCGTCACCAGCACCAGCATCAAATGCTTCTTTTCTTCCCATATTGTTTGCTTGAATTGCTTTTTTCAATTTTTCAATGTTTTTAAGATATTCATTATAGCCGTCTTGGTCTAAATAGATTGGTTCCATATTTTCCATACATACACCTCCCAAAATTTGTCATATATGTTAACACACATTATTTCAAAAATCAAGCATTTAGCTCTATTTTGCGTATATTCAATGTACTTTATGTAGTTTATTTTTATTTATTAACTTTATATGTTTAATTGTTAAGTTTTTCCAAAATGGTTATAAATATCTCTGAATTTCCAACAAAGTAAGATGTTGATGTCCCAATTTTTGCTTTAAACAATGCCTTTCCTAATGGACTGTTTAAAGATATTTCATTTATTTCATTAGTAGTATTGGGGATATAATTTCCTGTTAATGTTATTACTTCTGTTTCAATATCATCATCAGAATATTTTATATTAATACTAACCTTATCACCAATATTAACTAAATTTTCCTTTTTATCATTATCATCAACGATTTTTAAATATTGCTTTTTTGATAATAAATCGTCAATTCTTTTTGCTATTGCTCTGCTTTCCCTCATTGATTCTTCAAAAGCAAAATTATCGTGCCACCCATCACCGACAGCATCTTTATATACTTCACTACCTAGTGCTGAATTAGAACGACTTAAATCTTCCAGTCTTTTTAGTTCTTCAAAAAATTGTTTATAACCATTTTCATCTACTAATATTTCTTCCATTGTAATCAACCTCAATAATATTTTACCATATAAAAATAGTTATTTATCAAACAATTTCATTCCCAGTTTTTTCTTGCACTTTAAAATTTCACTTTCTATTTTATCTATTTCTTTATTGCCAGCATTTAATTCTTCTAAATCCTTTTCTTGTTGTTCGTTTAATTCTCTTAAAATTCTATCATAGTCGTATCCTTTGTCATTAACTCTAATTAAAAAAATTATAACTACTAGTATTCCTATACCACCAAGTCCTAACAAAACAATTTGTATTGATGTCAATCCTTCCATATAAACACTTCTTTCATAAATACTAAAACTTTTAATAAATAGAGTTGTATCTTTTTCTTTGTGATAATTTTTCTTTGCCTTTGGACCATTTTATTGTATTTTTCCCAATCAGTCACATAATAAAAAGTCTTTTTATAATATTTTGTTTTTTCCTGTTCATCCAAAATTACATAAATACTATACACTATCATTAAAACTACTAATACGACACATAATACTATTTCAAACATTTCCTTTTTATTCATACCAACCACCACATTACATTATTTGAGTTTTAAATATTTTATTAAAAAAAGGTACCTTTTTTAATAATTTACATAAGTAATATAAACCTATAAGTTCAAAAGCAAATAAAGTAATAGTCATACCAACAACAAAACTAACTCCACTAACAGGCAAAATAAAATCTAAAGGAATTTCATTAGCATTGCAATACATTACACCTAAATCATAATTAAATTTTAAAACTATCAACGTAATAACTGATATAGCTATAATTGTCAGAATGTTTAAAAAACTCATATTTGTAATGTCAAAACTATCTTCTGAATATCTACTCATTTCACACCTCCTAATTTCAATTTTTTGTACTGCAATAATATTATACCACATTTTGTGCTTATTTAGAGAAGAAAAGCTTATATTTACTAAAAAAATGTAAAAATTAACCTTGGGAAGCAAGGTGATTTAATTGTGAATGTGAATGATAACAGACTAGAAGATTTAAAGTATGAAAAAGATCTAAAATCAAAAGAAATTGCAGATATGTTAAAAGTAAATGAATCAACTTATTCTGAATGGGAACATAATAGAATACCAATTCCAACTAAAAGACTTATTGAGTTAGCCGACATATATAAGGTTAATATTGATTATATGCTTAAGTTAAATAATGTTAGAAAATATATTCCCAAAAAGACTTCATTAGATTTGAATATGGTAGGTATTAGATTGAAAGAAATACGACAATATATGAATTTGTCTTTAAGAGAATGGGGAGAAAAACTGAATTATTCTTTTTCTACTCTTGCAAGTTATGAAAGAGGCGAAAAATTAATCAATTCAGAAATTTTAATTAATATAAGCACTATAACAAATTACTCTTTGGATTGGATACTTGGAAGAACTGAAGAAAAGCAAATAAAAAACTGTAATGAGTAAATTTTTATTACAGTTTTTTAATCTTCTAAATCAATATCATCAAATACTGAATCGTCAAAAAAATCTTTTAATTTAAGTCCAAAGCCATTACTTATTCTAGCAATAGTTAGAATTTTTGGATTTTTACTTCTACCGTCAGTTAAGTGTTGAGCTGTGCTTTGAGTTATATAACTTAAACTTGCTAATTTATTTGTTGATATATTATCAGATTTATTTAATTTGTATGCTAACTCTTTATCATTACATAAATCGTTAATTCTTTTAGCAATCGCGTCATTTATCTTCATATTGTTTACACCACCTATAATAATTTTAATGGTTAATCCTTTAAATCTGTTAATCACGCAAGACTAAATTAGTATTGCAAGACTATGTTTTTTGCACTAAAAAAATATCTATACCTGTCAATATGTTATTATTACCAAAAGTATCTTTTTTATTAACCCTAATGTTTACAAGTGTTTACGAGATTTTAACAAGACATTTTTATCGCTTTTTTTAAGACAAATTATCCTTATTGACTATAAACAAAGCTATGATATAATTATGTTAAGATATGAAATAAATGTATCCAGAGAGACATTATTTTCAAATATCAACTGAAATACTTTGATGTTTGAAGTAATGTTTTTTTCATATCTAAATATCAATTTTTAATTGTTTCAGTCATTTTTCTTGATTTTTCAAGCAAAATTCATTGAAAACACTTGATTTTTGGTAGATTTTGGTATATCATAGTCAACAATTAATTTAATTTTTGATTTATGATGTTGAGGAAGTAGTACGTATCCTTTGTTTTGGTTATTTCTATGGCCTTAACACGCACTGCTTCCTTTTCAATTAAAGGGGGGGATTGGATAGATGGTTGCATTTTCTTACATTTATTATCAAGCTAACTCATTTAGTAAAAATAAAAATGTAGGGTTTGTTTCCCCAAAATTTCCTGTTAATAAATCAAGTAATAAAATATTGATATTTAGAGCAATGGGTATTAGTAAGACTTTGTCTTTCAGTATCTGTTGCTCTTTTACTTTGGATACACATTTAGATCAGGGGGAATGAGTATATGAAGAACACACTTTTAGGAAAGGACGAGCTATTAATGTATGATTATGTTAAACTTAAAAACATAATCACGGATATTTTTAAGTTATTTAAGTATCTAAAAAGAACTGATGACAAAATTTCTTTACCCAAAATAACAGCTGACTATCGTGTAAGGTACGAACAATTTGTACCTATTAATAATTCAGTTGTAGAAAACTGCGTATTAAGAAATATGATGTTAGAAACAAAACTTGAAAATAGAAGAAAAAGATTATTGTCTAAAATAACTTTAGCTTTAAGAAAACTTAATGATATTGAGTTACAAGTATTTGATCTTACTTTTTACAAATGTAAAGATGAAGATGAAATTATGGATATAATATCTTATGGTAAAGATAAAGTTAGGTATATCAAAAAAAGTGCTTGTATCAAATTCGTATCCGCTCTTGGTCTTGATGATAGGTGTTTTAAATAAGGTGTCGCAAGTGGCACTTTTTTTAATGCACTAATTTAGATTGGAGGTGTTAGAAAAAATTAAAGTACTGACTTAAAAGAATTAAGGGGGTTGGTTTTTATAAATATAGTTAGAATCATAATTAATATCTTTGAAGAAAGCACATATAGAAATATTGACTAAACTATTTAATTTTATGAATTACAACAAAATAAAAAAATATATATTAAAAATTTAGTAAACTTATAAGTTTTAAAGGGGGTTATATAATTAAATGGATAGTATTTTAAATGATATACTGCGTCTAATTGGAGACGCAACTAATTACTTAAAAATGTTCGTGGCTGGTGCTACGGGCTTTTTTGTTTTAAAAGATTGCATTATGTATATGGTCTCATCAGAAGATCATCAAAAAGCTGCTTCACTTCGTAAGATACGTACAACACTAATAGCTGGTGTATGTGTTTTTGTTGTAGTTCAATTTGTTAATTGGCTTCTAGCTTACTTCAAATAAAAAATTATGGATCAATACAAACTTGTAAAAGAAATTATAAAAACTTGTCAGTACTTTAAAATAGTAGAAAGAGATATTGATAACTACTTTGTTGAAAAAAAGATAATCGACGGCTTAGATGATATTATCTTTGTAGAAAATTTACTTAACATATTTTATAAAAAAATGAAATTAAAAAGATATAGAAATTCTTTAGATCAAAATAGATTAAAGAAGCTTCTAATTGAATTAGAAAAAATAAGATTAAATTTAGAATTTAAGGGGGTATATGAATGATGAATCAATCTTTAATTATAGGTAGAATTGTTAATGATCCAGAACTTAAAGAAACTGAAAAAGGAAAAGTATCAAATATTACGCTAGCAGTGCAAAGACAATTTAAAAATGCTAATGGCGAATATGAAACAGACTTCTTCCCAGTTGCAATATGGAATGGCATTGCTGAAACTACATCACAATATTGTCGCAAGGGCGATTTAATTGGTGTCAAAGGTAGATTGCAAAGTAAAGATAATGTTATTTCTATAATTGCTGAAAGAATAACATTTTTATCTTCAAAGTCAATAAAAGATGACATTTCAGCAGAAAAAGATTTAAAAATATAAAAAAAATATATAAATTTCATTTTAGGCGCTGTATTTTTTTTAAAAGCGCGTTATAGTGTTTGTAAAGAAAGGACGTGTCTTATGTTAAGAAAAATTTTAAAAATATTTTTAGTAATTGTTTTTATAGGTTTTATAAGTGCTTATGTAAGGGGTATTCATTACAATAGTAATAAACTCAAAAGTGATAAATCAGTAGTTCAAGAAAATATAGAAACAGAAAAGCAAAATATTATTGATGAAGAATTAATATCATCTATAATAAATGATAATGAATCTAAAGAAGAAGTTAAAAAAAATAACAAAGTAATAAATAATAAAAATGAAGAAATAAAAAATACTATTCCAGAGCAAAAACAAGAATCCAATCAAAATGAAGAAAAACAAATAAATAATATTTCAAATAAAAATGAAACTAAAACAAATGATGTAATAGAACAAGTACCTGAAGTTGATGACGAATATAATAATCTAGTTAATTTTGTAGATTATAAAGCTGACGAATTTAACAAATGTCATACTGATAGTATTGGTGTTGCTTTATCTGATACAGATAATATTAGAAATACATCTTGCAAGCAATTTGCATATAATGGTAAATTGGTTGGTTATAAAATACAAGTTTTTTATAATGACGGTACTTATAAATATTACAAATAAAATTTTTAAGGCGATCAATTAATTTTGGTCGCTTTTTATATTAATTAAAGGGGGAATGAAAATTGAAATTAAACTTAAAAAGTGCACTAGCTTTAGTAGTTGGTGCATTTTCATTTTTAGTAGGTTTTACAAATGTCTTTGCTGCTACACTAACTGAAACAGCGGTTGACGGTTATTTTTATACTCGTCGTGGTGGCGGACAATCTTATATGTCAGCCCAATGGAAACTATATGATATAGACGGTAAAGTTGCTTATTGTATAGAACCAGGTGTAAATATTACTATTCACGATTATGACGGTGCGATTGGTTATATCAACTCACCATACTCTGATGAAATAAATCAAAAGATTGGATTAATTGGATACTATGGATACAACTATCCGGGACACCAAACTTTAAGATATAGAGCTGCGGCTCAATCTCTAATTTGGGAAACAACAGGCGGTCAAATCGTAGAGTTCTGGACTGAAAAATATGGTAATGGTAGTTTTATAAATCTTAATAAAGAAAGAAATGACATAATGTCTTTGGTAAACTCTCATTATACTATGCCTTCTTTTAACAATGAAACAAAAGACGCTATCATAGGTCAAACAGTATCATTTACTGATAATACTGGTGTATTATCTGGATATGAAATTTATAGAAGTGATAATGCTACTTCTAATATTAATGGAAATACATTAAATATAACTCCTAATGCTGTTGGCGAGATTACTGTATCATTAATTAAAAAGACTTATACTTCTGATCCTACAATGATTTTTGTAGGTAAAGATAGTAAAAGTCAAAAAATGGGAATGTTTGGCGTACACGATCCAGTAGTAGCAAAAGTTAAATTAAATGTTAAAGGTGGTCGTGTTGAAATTATTAAGACTGACTCTGATACTGGTACAACTACACCAAGCGGTCAAGCTAGTTTAGTTGGTGCTAAATTTGGGGTTTATGATGTTAATGATAATTTAATTACTACTTTAACTACTGATAGTAATTCTTATGCAATAAGTGATTATCTTCCTAGTTTAAATGTATTCTATATTAAAGAACTTGAAGTTCCAAAAGGTTATGTTCTAAATACTGAAAAATATTATTTTAAATTAGATAAAGACAATTTACTTGCTAGTATAAATATTAGTAATAAAGTTATTGAAAGAAAATATGAAATAACAAAAGTTGTAGCTTCTAATAAAACTCAAATAATGACACCAGAAGTAAATGTTGAATTTGGTATATATGACTACAACAACAATTTAATCAAAACTTTAAAAACAGATAGCGACGGTAAAATTTACTTCACTTTACCATTTGGGGATTATATTTTAAGACAATTATCAACACCTAGTGGTTTTGAAAAAATTGATGATTATAAATTTTCTATAACAGAAAGTGGTCCTACTATTAATAAAGTATTTAGTAATGCTGAAATAACTTCAAGAGTAAAAATTATTAAAGTTGATGATTTGGGTAATAGAATTGCTATAGCTGGTATAAAATTTAAAATTAAAGAATTATCTACCGGTAAGTATGTATGTCAAAAAGTAGCTTACCCTAACAGCAAAACTTATTGTGAATTTGAAACTGATGATACTGGTATGCTAATTACACCATATCCACTTAATAGTGGCGATTACGAACTTGAAGAAGTAGATCAAAGAATTAATGGTTATCTATGGAATAGTGAGCCATTAAGATTTAGTATTAATGAGAAATCTAATATTATTAGTAGTGATGACTTTGATAAAATACTAGAATTAAGATTTACAAACAAAGAAGTTAAAGGTGCTATTGAAATAAAGAAAACTGGCGAAAAGTTAGTTATTGAAAATGGTAAATATACCTATGAAACAATACCGCTTCCTAATGTAGTATTTGAAGTATATGACGAAAACAATAATTTAGTTGGAACTATTACTACTGACGAAAACGGTTATGCTAGACTAGATAATTTGAAACTTCAAAAATATACTTTGAAAGAAGTATCTAGCTCTCTATCTCATTTAATAGATAATAATGTTTATGAATTTGAATTAGTATATAAGGATCAATATACTCCTATTATTACTAAAACATTTACATTAAAAAATTATCTACCAAAAGGAACACTAGAATTTACTAAAACTGATTATTCTACTGATAAAGCACTACCTAACACAGTCATAGAAATTTATACAGAAGATGATGTTTTAATAGGTACTTATACAACTGATGATAAAGGAATGGTTATCATTAAAGATTTACCTTTATCTAATGGTAAAAGATACTATATTTTAGAAAAACAAACTTCTGATTCATCATACTTATTAAATGAAGAAAAAATGTATTTTGAAATTAATGCGAATGGCGAAGTTGTTAAAGCTAATATGAAAAATGAAAAAATCAAAGGTAGTTTAGAATTCACTAAAGTAGATTTATCAACAAGTAATCCTATTTCTAATACTAAAATTGAAATTTATAATGCTGATACTGACGAATTAATCTATTCTGGATTAACTGATGAAAACGGTAAAATCATTATTGATAATTTAGAATATGGACGCTACTATATTAAAGAAGTTGAAACTGCTTCACCTGACTATATTTTAAATACTGAAAAAATGTATTTTGAAATTAGAGAAAATGGCGAAGTTGTTAAAGCTACTATGACTAATGAAAAAGTAGAAATGCCAAAAACATTTAATACTGATCTAACTAGCTCAATTATTATAATTAGTACTGCTGTTCTTGGTTTAGGATTATTAATATATGCAAAAAAGAAAAATAAATAAGATTATACAAATTTTAGGGTTGATATTGATTTTAATATCAGCCCTTATTTGTTTTAAAAAAATATATTGTAATTACAAAATAGATAAAGAAACAAAACAAGTGATTGAAACAATGTTTGAAGAAGATACTCCACCACCTACCATTGAAGAAGAACAAACAGAAGAAATTGTAGAAACTCATAAAAAACAAGAAATACATTTAACTAACAATTATCTTGGTTATATAGAATTAAAATCTGGTATTCAAAGATTAATAACTTCCGGAACAGATAAGAAAACACTAGATAAAGGTTTAGTTGGAACATTAAGTACTTCTGCGGGAATTGATGATGAATTTGGTAATCTCATAATTGCCGGTCATAGTGTTTATAATACATTTCAAAGTTTGCACTACTCCAGTATAGGCGATAAGATTAAAATTGTATCTCATAAAGCTACATATATTTATGAAATAGTAGAAAAACATACGATTAATGATGATGATATGTCTTATTTTAAAGGTGTGGATAATGAAAAAATATTGACATTAATTACTTGTAAAAATAATGGTAATAAAAGACTAATTGTAGTCGCAAAATTAAGGGGGGTAAAAAAATGAGAAGATATAATACAAAATTCATTTTTTATATTTCAAAAGACTTGAAAAAGAAGTTAGAAAAAAGATCTCAAGAGTTAGATATTTCTATGTCTGATTATATAAGAACTTTAATAAAGCGAGATTTAAAGTTAAATGATATTGCTTATGTTAATTCTATTATAGATAGACAGACATTTGAAATTGAAAATATAAATAAAAAGTTATCTGGTTATTATAAAGGTTTATAAAAATTTAAGGGGGGTTTTATGAATATAGAATTAAATAATGAATTGATTGAGCGTTGTAATAATCTAAGTATGTATAATCGTGGTACACATATCAAAGAAAGTGCTGAAAGTGATTATAAAAAGTTTATAGAAGCTTTTAGTAGTCGTACTCTTAATCCACAGCAATTAGAAATTGTTAAAAACAGGACAGAACAATTTAAAGAATTAATAACAAATATTTATAATGAATATTTGAGTATATCTGCTAATTTTGTTCCTGTTAATGTTGCTGGACCAGCAAAATATAATTCTAATAAGTTTGAAAAAGTTGCTGATAGAATGGATAAAAAAATGGAAGAAATAAATGATAAAATAAATAAGTTCTATGATAATACAGAAAGTATGTTGAAAAATGCTTATTCAAAAGATGAAATAATATTAAAATATAAGAATGGATATAATGAGCCAATAAGTTCTGATGATCCATTAGCTAGAGAAAAACTAGAAGCAAAGTTAGAATACTTACAAACTAAACATCAATCGTATTTAGATTTTAATAAAAAAGCAAGACTTAATAAAACGGAACAATTACCACCTTATGTTCTTGCTAATTCTAATCAAAATATGAAAGCTGTTAAAGATAGATTACAAACACTAGATAAAATAGATAACATAGAAACAGGTCGCTATTATTTTGATAATGGCGAAGTTAGTTTTGATAAAGAAGATATGAGAGTAAAAGTTTTCTTTGATGAAAAGCCAGATGAAAAAACAAGAGATGAATTAAAATCTCGTGGTTTCAAATGGTCTCCAAAAAATTCTGCTTGGCAAAGAAAACTAACACCTAACGCCATTTATATAACTAAAAGAATGTTTAAAGATATTGGAAGTTTAGAAATCAAATTAGTTAATGATTATACTAAAACTATATAGGTAATATTATGCTACAAGTATTAGTCGTTCAACAAGAATCGGCAAGTTGGTTAATGGACGCTGTCCGTTCTATCTTCTGGTTTCTTGCTAAAGGTGTATTACTTCTACTAGACGGAATGTTTTTAATAATTGATGATATATGGAAGTTTAAATTTTTTGATAATCCTTATGTAAATAAAATCTATTCATCTGCTATTATTGTTGCTTGTACTTGGTTAATATTAAAAGTTATATTAGAACTGATTATGAGATACTTTGTAGATCAAGATGATAATAGCTCACCTACTAGGGTGTTTAAAGGTATTATTTTTTGTGTCGTTATGATGTTTTTAATTCCACCTATATTTAATTGGGGTTATAATTTATCTTCAAAAATGACACAGTATGTTGTTTCTGTATCATCAAATAATACTTCTAGTGCTACTTCTTTTGAATCTAGTATGTCATCAATGATACTTAATGCTTTTGCTGATGATGAAAAGATGAAAGAAGAACATAAAAAACATTTTATAGAAAACTGGTTTACCGCTGATTATAACGAAGTTGAAGATGACGGTTTATTTGATAGTGGTGTTTATAAGTATAGTTTTAGTACTTTTCCAATATTTCTAGTAGGTTTAGTAGTTGTAGTACTTCTTTTCTTTATAGGAATACAAGTTGCTAAAAGGATTATAGAGTTAGCTCTCTATAAGGCCATAGCACCTTTTGTATGTACTTCTTTAGTGTCAAACAAATCACACGCTTTTGAAGTTTGGTGCAAGGGTGTTATGGGTACTTTTTTAGTCACGACAGTTCAATACTTATGTATAGGTATCTTATTTAATGTTTTCGGTCAAGTATCATCTGGAACAAATTATGTAATGTCGGTCATTTTAATTGTTATAGGTGCTTTATTATTTATAATAGCTTCTCCTCAATTAGTTTCTGCATTACTTAATGCAAATACTGGTGCTGGTGCAAATATGAGTGAATTACATACACTAGCTGCTTTAGGTACAAGTATGATCGCTATGTCTAAATATGGTAAGACAGTAGATAATTCTACAAGTTCAAACTCTAATACTGATAATTCAAATAGTGATAGTTCTGGAGCTGGAGCTGATACTAATATGGATAATTCATCTTCAAATTTAGAAAGTGCTTCAAACAGTGCTTCTAGTAATGAAGATAATAATTCTAATAGTAATCTTAATAATGAAAGTCCTGATAATAGTTCTAGTGATATATCTTCTTCTGATCCTGAAGTAAGTGATTTATCTGGTAATATAAGTGATAATATCAATATGGATACTACTACATCTTTATCAGAAAGAATTGATACATATAAAGACTTTATGGATAATCGTTATTCATCATTAAATGATGATACACCTACATATAAAACTAATGTTGATTGGGGGAATATAAATGTATCTAATACCAAAGAACATAAGAGTTAAAAGAGAGATTTTTAAAGGTTATGGTGTTAAAGAAATTATCTTTTTAGGAATATCAATCTTTGTTGGTTATTTATTAGCTAGATTATTTGGTAAGGGTTTATTAAAAGTGTTTTTATTCTCATTTTTTCCTATACTTACATTTTTAATAACTCTACCTATGCCTAATGGTAATGGTAATATTTTAAGTATTCTAATTAAAATGTTAAAATTTAGAACAAGTCAAAAAAAATATAAGAAATATAATTCTTAAATATAAGGGGGTATGTAATTGAATAATAAAGTTGATGATGTACTTTATAAACTTGTAGAAACAAAAAAATTCATAGCAAAAGCGGCTTTAAATGATAATAGTAATACTTCTTATGAAAACACTATTAAAGGACTAAATAATATTATTGTTGATTATACTATGAATAATAAAATGTCTCGTAAAGAAATTTTAGATATTACTTTTTCTTTGTATGATATTGAAGTTGAAAAAACATTTTTAGATAAGGTTAAAGATTTCTTAAATATACCTAAACATATCAAAAATACCAAAGAAAAAATAATTGAAAATCATAAAAAAAAAGAAACTAAAAAACAATATGAAAAAGAAATAGAAAGTTTAGTTAAGGATAAACTAAAAGAAATGATTAAACAAGATAAATTAGATAGTCAAAATAAAGTTAATGATGATAAGGTTTTAGATAAAGAAAAACAAGAAAATATAAATATAACTAATAATAAGGATCTATCTATTAATCATAACATTAAAACTTCTGTTCCTACTTCTAAAAGGGAATTTGAAGAAACAAAACAAATGAAAATTTAAGGGGGTTATAAAATTTATGAATAAGAATCTTGATGAAGTGTATATAACACTTCTAAAAGCAAAAGAAAAAATATACGAATATACCAAAAACAAAGTTAAGAATGAAAATTGGCGACCATATTATAATGGAATTGTAGAAAATATAGATAATATTATAGTAGATTATTCAATAGCTACAAAGATGTCTAGTGAAGAAATTTTAGATTGCTTATTTGAAGTTGGTGCTGATAATAAAGATAGTATTTTCTATGATACTTATAACACTATGAAAATAAATATGTAATTCATAATATCTGGGGGTTATTTTGAATAAAAATAAAAAGAAAAAGATTGATAAATCTATTCTTGAATGGTTGCCTTTTAAAGAAGTTTGGAATGATTTATTATATCTTGATAATGACAAAGTTGTTGGTATTATAAAAGTAAATAGTATTAATCTTCAACTATATTCTAATGAAGAACAAACATCTAAAATATTTCAATTTAGAAAAGTATTATTAAGTTTAGAATATCCTTTTAAAATACTTGCTCTTGATAAGCCGGTTAGTTTATCAGAACACATAGAAAACTTATTATATTTATCTAAAAATACTGATGATAAAATTAAAAAAGAATTATTAGAAGAAGATATAAAATATGCTGATACAATAATGAATAATAATTTAGTAAACAATCGTGAATTTTATTTATTAATTGATGAAGATAAAGACAATGTTAAATTGTTAAAATCTAAAATAAATGATATTGTATCTCAATTATCTAATATAGGTCTATCTTCATCTCAAGCTAAAACTGATGAAATAAAAGAATTACTATTTGTCTATCTTAATCCTACTTCATCACTTGAAGTATTTAGACAAGACAGTAGTTTAAAAACATTAAAAGAAAAAATTGCACCTATTGCAATGAAGTTTAATGAAAAAGACATATTACTTGGAGATATATATGCTACAAGTATTATAATTGATACTTTCCCCTCTTATGCTAGGGGAAGTTGGTTAGGTATGTTATCTAACATTAAAAATACTCGTATGATGATTTCTGTTAATCCAATGGATAATATAGAAGTTAATAAAACTCTTAAAAAAGGAATGACAGAAACTAGAAGTAAGTTTATTAATTCTAAAGATAGAAACGATCAAATAGTACTCAAAAATCAATTAGAAGATTATGAGAAACTAACAAATAAAATGGATCGTGAAAATGAAAAAATGCTACTGATGTCAGTAGTGTTTTTTACTTATGCTGAAAGTTTAGAAGAATTACAAAAAAGAATAAAAGAAATAAAGTCTGCTTTAAGTAGTTTAAATCTTCGTGGATCACAGTTGATATTCGAGCAAGAACAAGGTTTAAAAACTTGTTTACCAACTCTTGATATGCCACTTCAAGAAGATTTTGGACTACCTATGCCTACAACGACAGTAGCTGCTTCATTCCCTTTTGTCTTTGAATCTATACAAGATGACGGTAATTCTATAATACTTGGCGACGACATAAACGGCGGTCTTACGCTGTTTGATTTGTGGAAAAGAACTAACAAAAGAACAAACTCAAATATGTGTATTATAGGTAAAAGCGGTAGTGGTAAATCTACTTTAATCAAAAAGTTATTACGTGGTAATTTTGCTCGTGGTGGTGGTAAAAAACGAACTCGTATTTTGTGTGTAGATCCAGAACGTGAATATAAAGATTTATGTAATACTCTTAATGGAAATTGGATAGACTGCGGTAGCGGATCGGGATTTGTTATTAATCCACTAGAAATTAAAAATTCTGCTAATGATGAAGATAATAATGTAGCTGTAATAAAACACTTACAAACATTTAGAACTTTTATAAAATATTATTTTAAAGATTTAACAGAATTAGAGCTTACTAAAATTGAAGAATTACTATTAAAAACATATAAAAAGAAAAACATAGATTTAGATACTGATGTTAGTAAGTTATCTTCAAAAGATTATCCTATCATTACTGATTTTCATAATGAAATAAAAAACGAATTAGAAAATGCAAAAAATGATAAAAGAATTAATGATGACACAGTTAAGTCTTTAGAAAAAATAGAAGCTATTGTTAGAAGAATGGCTACCGGTGTTGATAGTAAATTATGGAATAATTATTCTAATTTAGATTTAAACTCTGATTTTATAGTATTTGATATTCATACTTTACTTGATAGTGATGACACTATATTAAGAACTCAATTCTTTAATATCTTGTCTTTATGTTGGCACATTATTAGTCAGAATAGAGACGAACAAGTTATTTTAATTGTAGATGAAGCTCATTTATTAATTGATCCTGAAAATAAAGACGGACTAGAATTTTTAAAAAGAACTTCTAAAAGGATTCGTAAATATAATGGTAGTTTAATTGTGTGTACTCAAAATATGATTGACTTTACTTCACCAGAAGTAGTTAGATACGGTCAAGTTATTGTTGATAATTCTGATTATCAAATCATTATGGCTCAAGGAAGTGAAGAAATTATTTCACTTCAAAAAGTATTAAGATTAAGTGAAAACGAAAGAAGATTTTTACAAACTGCGGGTAAAGGTCAAGCACTATTTGTTATTACTCACGACAAACGAATACCTATCTTCGTCCATTTAAGACCAGAAGAAAAAGAATTATTTGGTAAAGGTGGCGGTAGATAATTAAAGATATTGTATCAACTATAATGAAAGGTAAAATGATAATTGCACTACTTCCAGTTGCATTTATCATTTTTATTGTTTTAATAATTGTAGCTTTACTTACTTCATTGTTTGGTAATCAAGAGATGACTTATAAAACTTCTTTTGTACTTCCATTTGATACAAATAACTTTACTATCACATCTGATTATGGACTACGTGATGATCCATTTACTAATGAAAAATCAAAACATAATGGTATAGATGTTGTCCCAGTAAATACAAAAAATATAGTTGCAATAGCTGACGGTAAAGTTGTTGCTAGTGCTCTTGATAGTGCTGGTGCTGAATATGTTTTAATAGAACATAAAATAAATGGAACTACTTATAGATCTGGATATTGGCATTTAGAAGAAAATTCAAGAACTGTCAATGTGGGCGACGAAGTTAAGCAAGGTCAACAAGTTGGTATTATGGGAATGACTGGTAGAGCAACAGGGGTTCACTTGCACTTAGTTTTGCAAGTATATAATGCTAAAACAAATCAGTTTGAATATACCGATCCCACTACTATTATTAAAAATAGAATAACTGCTAAAGATTATATCTTATATGATTATAATTCTAAAAGTTTTAATAAGCCATTTGGTAATCTACCCACTACACCAGAGTTTAATCCATTACCTAATCTTAATAATTAATGGCCGAACTTTTGGCAAAAAAGCAATTCAAAAAGTGGCGATTTTCTAAAAAATACATATTCAAAAAGTGTGTACGATTGTTATACACCCCTTATTTTTCAAAGGATAAGAAGTTAACGATTGTATAACAAAAAAATGAAATGTAAACACTTGTGTTTTTTAGAAACCCTTATGAAATAAGGGAAAATTCGCCACTGGCGAATTGTTTGTAAACAGGATTTATCCTGCTTTAAATAGAACTTAAAAGTTAGTACATTTTTTTGGCCGAACTCTTGGCCGAAGATAGAAAGGATTTTATGAAATTATTTTTGATTATTTTAGGAATTAATATTCTAATATTTTTAATTGTATTTGTTTTCTGTGCTTGTAAGGTTGCAAGTTTATGTGATAAAGAAATGGAAAAAATAAATAAAGATATTTAAGTTGTTATATTAAAATTTTATTATTTTATAAAAGGGGGTTATATAAATGAATGATAAAAAAAATAATTATTTAAAAGTACAAGTGGATCAAAAAATGGAAGAAGCATTTAGAAAGATTATTGAGAAAAAAGGATTATCAATTCAAACTGCTTTAGAAATTATAATTAAAAATTATATACTTGAAAACTTGGATTGTATATTGAATAGTAAATAATGAATGAAAATAAAAATTCAAATATTGTTGCTTTCAGACTAGATCCACATAAGAAAAAATTATTACAAGATCAAGCTGATAAAAATAATATGAAATTAAGTGAGTATTGTAAATTAGTTTTATTAGATTATTTGGAACAATCAATGTTATTAGATACACAAAAAAAGTTGGTCGAACTAATTACAGAAACAGTACAAAATGCTAATGAAAAACAATTCTATAAAATACTTACTATGCTAAATAAAAATAATATAGGAATAGAAACTATAATATTACAAAATGATATGACTTATAAATATTTTGATATACCACAGACAAGATCTGAATTAAATACCCATTTAGTAAATCACCCTATAACAGAAGTTGCAAGAGAACAAGTATTAAAAAATATTCGTGAATTGAGAAATAAAAGGGAACTGACTGATGAGTAGTAATATAGTAGCTATCGTTCGTTATAAGAAAGATGTTAATTTTCAAAAGTTAGTTGGTGGTTGGTGTAAGTATGTTTCAAAGGACGGTGCTGACGGAAAAAGTTTAAAAGACTTTTCTTCTAGTGATGAATTGTTTGACAAAGAATTTGGAATATATGATGACACTATTGATAATGATATTAATTACATTTGGGATAAAAACGGAGATGTAAAAAAAGAAGATATATTAAAAGATTTGCCAAAAGATGAATTAGGTAGAATGTGGAATTTAGTTATTTCATTCCCACCAGATTTTGCTTTAGAATCTGGACTTAAAACTAAACAAGATTATTATATGATGACTAAAGCTATTATGCCTAGATTTTTATTAGATAATGATTTTGACTTAACTAATACACGGTGGTATGCAAGTAAACATAATGATACTGATAATCCACATCTTCACATTACTATTTTTGAAAAAGAAATTAGAAGAAAAAAAGATACATTAGAAAAGTCATCTATAAAATATTTAAAAAGTAATATTGCTTCTTATTTAGTAGATAATAAATCTTTTTATCAGGAACAAGATTATTTATTTTTAGGTTTGGAATATAAGATAAGAAAAAACAATTTTACAAAAGTTGATAAAGAATTATTTTTTAGTAGTAAATATAGAAAAGCATTAAATAAAGACTTATTGAATCTATATGATAAGCTACCAAAAAGGGGCCGACTTCAATATAACTCAAAAAATTTAGATTATTGTAGAAAAGATATTGATAAAGTTATAGAAAGAATTTTATATCACGACACTATCAAGTATGAATTTGAAAAATACTATCATAGTTTAGAAGAAATACAAAGAGAGCAAAAAAAGTTATATGGTAATAATGCAAATAATAAATATATAGAAAATAAAATGAAACGTTTATATTCTAAAATAGGAAATGATATTTTACATAACTTTAAAGTTTATAACTCTACTGACTTTATTAAAAGACAAAAAGAATTTTTGAAAGTTAATATAATGAATATGAATTTTAAAAGTCGTCCTGTAAAAAAGAACTCTACTATTTTAAAGTATGCTAAAGAATTATATAAACTTGGTCGTCTTGCTGAATTATCTGATAGTGATATTAAAAAGTTATTAAGTGATTGGATTAGAAGATCAAATTTAGATGTTAATGTTGATAATATATTTACTGCTGTTAGAATGACAAGTGAAGATATAAATGCTACTGATTTTTATAAATCACTATCTCACTTTGGTTATACAAAAGAAAAATATACTAATTATAAAAATAAATCTTTTTATAAAAATATTAGATTTAAACAGTTTATTAAAAAAGCTAATTATTTTTTAGAATCTGAAAGTAAAAATGAAGAAAGATATTTACAAGAAATTTTAGAAAAAGAATTACAAGGAAAAGAGATTTAAAGGGGGTTGTTAAAATAAAGAAATTTAACTATTGTTTAGTAGTTATTATTTCTCTATTATTAATTGTCTTTTTTCTACCGAATTTTATAAACATAGTTCAAAATAATTTTAAATTAAGTTTTAATTTTAATTTAATAGAATTAATTAAGATAATATTAAATGATAAAAAAATGATTATGGGGATCTTGCTTTTAGAGATCCTTTTCATTTTGCTTATAACTTATTATAAATATAATTTTAAGGTTAAGAACTCTCACTCTACTAATGGTATTCCAGAACGTGTAAGTTCTAATGAATTTGGTAGTAGTAAATTTGCTAGTATAAAAGAAATTAAAGATAACTTTACTACTTGGAAATTTGGAAAAGAAAATAAATCAGGTGGTATGGTTGTTGCAATAGAAAATAATAAATACTATATTGATACAAGTTCTAATCATAACTTAATTGTTGGTAGTACTGGATCTGGTAAAACTGTTAGTGTCATATTACCACTAATTTTTAATCTAGCTGATAGTAATGAGTCAATGATTATTAATGATGTTAAGGGCGAATTATATAAATATACTTATGATTATTTAAAGAAAAAAGATTATGATGTTAAGGTTATTAATTTAAGAGATACTAAAAATAGTGATTTTTGGAATCCTCTTACTTTAGCATATCAATATTATAAAGAAAACAATTTTGAAAAAGAAGTTGAAACAGTTAATGACTTATCAAATGCAATATGTGAAGAAGTTAATAGTCGTGATAAGTATTGGCAAGAATCATCTTCTTCTGTATTAAGTGCTTTATGTCTTGCTTTAATTGAAGATTGTAAAAATGAAAATCAAATACATTTTCATTCTATTTATAATTTGTTAGTAGAACACGGTGCTAAAAAGTATGGGGATCAAAACTCGTTAGACAAATACTTTGATGATAGGCCTTTCGGTAATACTGCTAAAAATTTGTATTCTGCTGGTAATTTTGCTCGCGGGGAAACAAGAGCTACTATCTTCTCTATATTGGCTTCAAAATTAAAAGTATTTGGCGATACTGGTATAAGTTATATAACAAGTAAAACTTCTTTTAATATGCGTGATATTGGCAAGAAAAAAACTGCAATATTTTTGGTAGTACCTGATGAAAAGTTATCTCGTCATTTTATAGGTGGCTTATTTGTAAATCAAGTCTATCAGACTTTAGTAGAAGAAGCTCAAAAAAGTCCTAATGGCGAATTAGATGTTAGAGTTAATTTAATTTTGGAAGAACTTTGTAATACTATACATATCAACGAATTATCAAAAAAACTAACAGTTGCAAGGTCCAGAAAAATTAGAATATATGGTGTCGTTCAAGATTTTGGAATGATACAAGAGCATTATAGAGATCAAGCTACTACTATTAAAGCAAATATGAATTTATGTTATCTTCTTACAAATGATTATAATACTGCTAGAGAAATATCAAACCGATTAGGAAAATATACAATAAAAACTACTAGGACATCATCTTCTAATAGATATGGTAAAGCTGATTTTAATTTATCAAGTGATACTTCTTTAACTGGTAGAGATTTGCTTACTACTGATGAATTAATTAATTTTAAAGTTGGCGACGCATTATTTTTAAGAGCTCGTATGGATCCTATCAAAACTAAACTAAAACAAATAAGTGATTATCCTATAAAATATAAAATTGTTGATGAAATAAAAATTGATAATCCAGAATTTCAAAAATTAGAACTTTTTGATTTGGACACTTTTAGAATAGAAAAAGAATTATTTAAACCGGAAGAAACTAAAAAGACTACACCTACTAAAAGGGCTAACCCTACTAAAAAGAAAAAGGATAATGGGGATAAACAATCCTAGTATAAATCTTTTTAATTTTAATTATCCGGTTATAAAATTAAATAAAGATAATGTTAAAGTTGGTACTTTCTTTTCTGGCATTGGTAGTCCTGAAATGGCTTTTAAGAGATTAAAAGACAATGGTATTATTAATAATTATGAATCAGTATTTTTTTGTGAAATAGATAAATGGGCGGTAAAAAGTTATTGTGCTATTCATAATAAAACTGAAAAAGATAATCTTGGGGATATTACAAAAATAAATGGTAAAAATCTTCCTTACTGCGACATTTGGATTGGTGGCTTTCCTTGTCAAGATATATCTATGGCTGGTATAAGACGCGGATTTGATTTTAATAGTAATACTAGATCATCTCTAGGTTGGAAGATGATACAATTTATAAGAGAAATGGATAATCCACCAAAGGTTGTTATCTTTGAAAATGTATCTGCTATTACTAATTCTAAAATGAGAAAAACTTTAAGTCTTTTTAAACAAGATTTAGAAAATCTAGGTTATTCATTATACGATCACGTTTTAACTGCACTTGATTATGGTACACCTCAAAATAGAGAAAGATATTTTTTAGTTGCAATTAAGGGTAAATATATCTATCATTTTCCAGAAAAAATAAAACTTAAATTAAGACTTAAAGATTTATTAGAAAAAGATATTGATCCTAACTTGGTATTATCAGAAAAAGTAAAATTTGATTTAGAGAAATTTGTTAAAAATAAAAACTATTCTAAAAACAGTAAATTGATATGTAAGAATTTGAAAGACAAAAGAAAAAGATATGTTATAAATTTATATAGATTTGTTGACGGTAAAAATCATTGTGGACGTGATACTTCATCAAAATATAATCAAACTGCAAGATTATGGTCTATGAATGGGTATTGTCCTACTTTAACCGCTAACTCTACTGAAGATACAAGTAAAATGATTATCTACAAAGATAATTGTTTTTTTGTTAAAAAAATTAGTCCACTTGAAAGTTGGCGATTTATGGGATTTTCAGATGATGATTTTTATAAAGCTAAAAGTACTGGTATGTCTAATAGACAACTATTTAAACAGGCCGGTAATAGTATAGCAACAAATGTTATTTATTACATACTGAAAAATTTATTTTAAGGGGGTGTTAATTAATGGAATATGAAATATTTTTAAATAAAGTTAGGAAGAATTTAGAAAAAACAGACAACTATTTTGAATGTGAAATGAATGAAATAATTGATGTTATTAGAAATACTTTAACTAACGAAAAAATAATTAATATATCTGATTTAGATGTTCTATTCTATAAGGTCAAATGTTATATAAATAGAATGATTAAAAAAGAAGAATAATTTTACAAAATATGACAAAATATGACAAATCTCTCGATTAGTCTTGCAAGACTAACAAAAATGTGTTATATTTATATTGTCAGTAAGATACTGACTGTTAAACCATTTTACTTTGACTTGCATACGCTACACCTTACTTCTAGTAGTGTTTGTAGTAAAAGTAGCTCGCTAAAGCCGCTAGTACAGGGCTTTGTTTTTTTAAGAAAAAATATATCAAATTATAGCTGTTTGATTGACTTTAACCTATATTTAATGTAAGATAATAGCAATAATGAAATCATTAACTGATTTAGGGGAAATGTTTTTATGAAGTCTGAAAGTTTTAAGCTCTTAAAAAGCAAAATAAATATTTTAAATGATTTGAATGATAAGATTAATTTAATCGAATGGAACAAAGATGACGGTCCAAAATTTGAATCAGTTGAAGAAATGAAAGAATTTGAAAAAAAAGTTATAAATGGCGATTTTGAATTTGTATTAGATGATAATACTGATACTGATAATAATACAATTTTAAAAGATTATAAAACCACTAAAGATAATTATTTCTTTTATATTTATAGTTATAAGAATAATGATAAATATATTACTTATTTATCTTTAAAGAATTTAGATGAAACAGATTGTATTCATAATATATATGGATATAAAACTGATGATGAAAATTCTGCTTTAACATATTTTGATAAATTGAAAAACGATATATCAAACAATACGATTGATTATATACTTAATAAAATGATAATTGATGTTGATAAAAATATAAATAATTTAAAAAATAAGTATGATAAATTGACTAGCGAAAGTTAGTCTTTTTTTTTATACTTTTAAAGGGGGTTGAAATTATAGATATAATTAATAGTCTTAATTTGATTAAAGAATATACATCAAAAAAAGACTTTAAAAAAATTAAAGATACAACTTTAAATATAGAAAAAAATATTTTGAATAATTACCATAGTCATAATGATTTTAAAAGATTAATTGATACCATTGTGCTATATAGTGATTATTCTTTTTTTAATACCTTATTAATTGATTATCAATATCCTTTTTTCTTGGATCTTGGTACTGAAAATAAATTTAAGAAAAATGGATTTAATATTTTAAATAATGCTAAAAAGATTAATATACTATCACCAGATAATGATGTATTTGTAAAAGTTAAAAATGATGATAAAGAAGAAATATTACCTTATACTTCATTAACTGATGAAGAAAAAGAAAAACTTAATAATCCTAATGATAAAAGTATTACATTAGATCATAAAGAACTAAAAGGAATGAATATTATAGAATTGTATGATTGTAAAGATACTACTATGGAACAAAAAGATTATAAAAGTTTAGAATTACCTGCATTACTTCTTTTTGATTATCAAGATATATATAATTCTTTTGTAAAAGCACTATATGCTGATGGATATAAAATTAACTATTGTAATAATTTAAAAAATAAATTTGATTATGATAAAGATAATAAAACTATTAATTTGAAAAAAGGTATCAATGATAGAATTAAAGTTTTATCTATGCTAGATATTTATACATCAGATAATGCAAATAATGATTTTGAGAAAGAACTTTTAAAATATTCCATTTGTAAAGGTATAGGAATAGATACAAACTTTGATGATAGATTTGATTTATATGATTGGTATAAAAAAACAGATTTTAATGATGTTGAAAAATCTTTTAAATTAATATCATCAAAAGGAAGAAAATTTATTAATAACTTTAATAAGTTTTTTAGTATTGAGAAGAAAAACTTTGAGTACATACCTCTTGGGTTATATGAAGATTATAATTTATCACTTTAGGCGCTGACAAACATATTTATAGCGCGTTATAATTTTTTTGTAAGGCGGTGTTGATATGAAAAAAGATCCTTGGGATAAATACTATAGCAAAGCTAAAGAACTAAGAATAAATGCAATTTATGCTGATACTTTATGCGAATTAATACTATTAAGATATGAATATGTATATGATAATATTAGTAAAGCTGATGTTTTGAAAGAACTACCGGGAATTAGAGAATTAAAACCTATTCAAGTAAAAACTATTTATGAAAAAGCAATAAAGTTATTAGAGTTAAAATATGATGTTATAGTTTTGCAAGACAATCCATTTGTATTTAAAAAATAAGAAAGTGAGTGATGAAAATATGGAACTAGCTACTATGTATTATGATTTTGTAAATGATTATTCAAATATGTTTAATGTTAAAACATTTATTGAAAAAGAAAAAGTAAGAAGTGATGAAAAGGTAAATGCTGTTGTTGAAGTACTAAATGAATATTATATCAATGGAACTATGTTTTGCTTTTTAAAAAGTGATAAAGAAAAAGCAATTAACGATATAGTTAAAAGACTACAAAGTAAAAATGGTACATCTGATTTAATTAATAAACTTGAAGTTGTTATTGATGATGATGATAATTATCTGGTACAAATAATTTTAATGTATGATAATTGTAATAACAATATAGAAACATTGAAAAATAAAGTTGATAAAAGATATAAAAATAATCAAAAATTTCATAAGAAAGATTATTTTGATTTATTTTTAAAATATAATGACTTATTTAATAAATTAAATTATCATTATGATAATAATGTATAAACAATATTAAAGCTATGATTTAGTTATCAAATTTAATTCTATCTCATAAGTTAAATTAGGAACTATTAATTATAGTTTTTTTTATTTATATTAAGGGGGTTTAATTTGGAAGAAAAAAAGAATAAAAAAGGGAAAAAAATTAATTATATAAAATTCAATTATAGTGAAGAATTTATCACTAATATAGAAAAACCCACTAAAAAAGATTTAAAAACCATTTTTAAAAACCATTTTTAACAAAAAATATTTTAAGTATATTAAGAGAATCGAAAATAGGCACCCGGGGAATAAATCATGAACAATAAGCATTCTTTTAGAACGGTGTTATATTTAAGATTATCAGATGAAGATAAAAACAAACTATCAAAAGAAGAATTATCACAAAGTATCAAGAATC
>OKSA01000016.1_pt1 | contig 153431 bp, 110 predicted proteins | sample 1601181 | NCBI WGS metagenome assembly OKSA01 (sample SAMEA3541538, study PRJEB24748) | human gut metagenome | biome: human gut; feature: human-associated habitat; material: faeces | place: China | collected 2012
GTTCTTGTTAGTAATACCATATTTTCTTGCTAAATAGCTTGAACTTTTATTCCTTGATAAGTATTCAGAAACTATTTTTTTCTTAATTTAAAAAGAATATTTTGCCATGAAAAAAACGACCCCCCCAATTGTTAGATTTTTAGGTCTAACTATTTTTTTGCGGGGGTCGATACATGAGAAGTCCTCTGAAATAGCTTTGTTTTTTATTTATTTTTTTAATCATTAAGATTCAATATTTATACAAATTTTAAATCAAAAACAAAGGATGAAAAAATATTATATTTTATTTTTTATTGTATATTTTTCCATTCCTTTATCCTCTTATTTTTATTCTAAAAAACATGTTATTCCTTTGATATCGATGTGTTTTCCTTTCTGCTTCTAAGTCTTTTAAATGACCTGAGTATATATACACTGAGGATGATTGTAACCAATGTATCAATTATGAAAGAATATGATATCCGTTCCGGTGGCAAAAGTCGCTGCAATTGCTATAATTTTTTTCGCCCACCGGAAAGTTCAAATATGTTCCTGCCAAGCAAATGTTTTATATTAAAAAGTTCAGCAGTTTCCATCATTTTTTTGTGCGTATAATCTCTGTCATAGCTCCTGTTTTCAAGATAGAATAAGATTCCACTTGTGGTATTGACATTGAAAAAATGGGTTTTAGGATTTTGAAAAAAACTACTCACAATTCTTTATATTTCATAAATTTCAACCTTGGCTGTATCTATACCTCCTACTAGAACCTGACCCCTTAAGTCTTCCAGTTCATCATAGTTTGGAATAAGAGAATTAATCAATTTGGTTAGAGTAGTTTTTTCTGCACCACTTCAAGGACAATTTTTGTGCTTCAGCTCGTAAACCTACAAACGAAAAACAATTAATGTCGACTTATTTCTTGCCGGAATCTCCCAGTTATTAACAGTAGTTGTAGCAAATAAAATTAATCAGCGTAATCATATCCGAATCCTAAAACCTCTCATCTCATAGAAGTTACCGGTCTCTTGGAAGTCATAGGCTTATTAAAGTGTGCCTAATTATAACTACAATACCTTTTTATCGCAGACTTCTACCTACCGCTCAATATCTTTCGTGCTTTCGGTCAAGATTGAGAACGAGCTTAGCGAGTTTCGCAATTACCTATAAGATTAAAACGGTGATCTGATACAACTTGTATATTGCATTTCTTTGCATAAAAGACTTTCTATTATACAAAAACTTATATTTTCCATTTTTCTGTTTGATATTGCATATCCCAAAGTTTTTTATACAATCCTATTTGCTCCATCAATTCATGATGTGTTCCTTTTTGACTGATTTTACCGTCTTCAATAACAAGTATTTGATCTACATCCTGTATTGTCGATAATTTATGAGCAATCATAATAACCGTTTTATTCTTCAATAGTTCCTGTAATGCCGATTGTATTTTCACTTCGTTTTCTACATCTATATTTGCAGTCACCTCGTCTAAAAGTACTATCGGAGCATCTTTTATTAAAGCTCTGGCAATTGCAATTCTTTGCTTTTCACCGCCGGAAAGAGTTGAGCCGCCTTCTCCCGGTACAGTATCGTATCCGTCGGGAAGCTTCATAATAAAATCGTGACATCCGGCTTTTTTTGCCGCTTCAACGACTTCATCCAAACATGCCGATGGCCTTCCTATTCTAATATTGTTCAAAATAGAATCCTGAAATAACATAACATCTTGAAATACAAAACTTAGATTGCGTAACAAATATTCATAAGACAAATTTTGAATTTCCTTGCCGCCTATTTTTATTTTTCCCTGCTGAGCATCCCAAAACCTTCCAAGCAAGTTAATAACGGTTGTCTTTCCACTTCCGGATAATCCCACCAATGCCGTGGTCGTTCTTTCCGGAATATTGAAGGAGATTTTCTTAAGAACAGGTGTACTGTCATAAGCAAAGCTGACATTCTCATAGGAAATATCAAATTGATTCACTTCCTCTTCTCCGGATATATCGGACATAACAGGAATATTATCAATCATATCCATGCGTTCCAAGGATTGAGCCGTCATTTTTGCAAATATGCTGAAAATACCCATTCCTTCTATTCCCTGAAACAAGCCGAAAGAGGAAAGAGTTAGTAAAAACAATCGCATATAATCAATGTCATTCAAAAGAAAAAACATTCCTGCCAAGAAAACCGTACCGGCGGTTATAGCTCGAAACCAAAACTGAAATAAGGCAATTGGAAAAAGATGTGAAAGTTCATTGTGAATAGATTCATCTTGAAGCCTCTCAAATATCTGTATAATTTTTGTTTCATGTTGCTTTTCTGTTTGACACGATTTTAAAATATGAATCCCATGAATAAATTCAACTGTTTCCTCTGTAACCGTACCGATGAATTTTTGTCGGTTTATATTTAATCGATCCTGTGTTGAAGCAAGGTACCTATATGAATACCAAGCCGGTATCAACAAGAGAACAGAGAAAATAAATATTCTATAGTCCACACAGAACAAAAATATTAAACCAATAATTAAAGAGGGAATTCCCGTTGCTGCCTTTTCAATAACTCCGATTCCTTCTATTTCAAGGAATGCTGCATCTGAAGTAATTGTGGATATAAGGTCGCCTTGATTCTTTTTGCTGAAAAAACCCATTGAAGCATGCTTTAGGTGCGAACCTAAAGAAATCCGCTTCTCACATATAGCATCATACCCGGCTCCTGAACGTAAACGCATGGTAGCATATCTTAGAATAATGCGACAGATAATCGTCACTACCATAGCTGCTATACATAATACAAGCAATTTTTCATCAAGTTGTCTTGTTGCATTTTTATTTAATTCCGGTATGGATGCAACCATATAGTAAGCTATGACCAAAGGAATCATAATGAATATTCCATCTAAAAAGTTAAATAAGAATGAAAGATAGAGCCTTTTGCGCTGTGCCTTCATCAGCTCCAAAAATTTATACACCGTTTTTAGCATAAAAAGACTCCTTCCTTTCACTGATTTTCGAGGTTTTCGAAATATAGGCAGACCACATTTTTTTGTATAAGGCGGAGGTTTCAATCAGCTCCTCATGCCTCCCCACAGAATCCAGCTTTCCGGCATCAAGTACAATAATCTTGTCACAGTCTATAACTGTCGTAAGTCTATGTGCAATAACAACCAATGTTTTGTTTTTGCATAAAGCCATCAATGACTCTTGAATTTTATTCTGATTCTCCATATCCGTATAGGCAGTGGCTTCATCCAGAATTAAAATAGGGGCATTTTTCAAAATTGCTCTTGCAATGACAATTCTTTGGCGCTGCCCGCCAGACAGCTTTGCTCCCGCATTTCCGACAACTGTATCGTAACCATACTCAAGTTTTTCGACAAAATCATTGCATTGTGCATTTGCCCCCGCAATTTTGACTTCCTCGTCTGTTGCCACCGGGTTTCCTAATCGTATATTTTCCATGATAGACATATTAAACAAAAATGTATCCTGTGTTACATAACTGATTTTTGCCATTAAGTCTGAGAGTGAAAGACTTTTATAGTCTACACCGCCAATTGTAATGCACCCATCCGTCGCGTCCCAAAATCTTGCAAGGAGATTTGCAATCGTAGTCTTTCCCGCACCAGACGGACCAACAATAGCCACTTTGGTATTTTCCTCAATCGTAAGCGAAATATCATGTAAAACAGTTTCCTTTCCATAGGCAAAAGAAACATTATTCAACTCAATTCTATTGTTTAAAATCGTTTCTCCTGAAGCAATTTCTTTTAATTCCGATGCAGAAAGAATTTCGTCAATCAGATGTTTTCCATTTCTTATGTGATAGAAATTATCCATAAACTCGGTAAATTTAAGCAAGGATGAACCAAGTCCTACGGAAAGCAACACAGAAAAGAGAAAAATCTGTCCTGAAAGGCCTCTATACACATATAGGTAGCCGCCAACGCACAAAACACTTACTGTAATAGAAGACAATAAAGCCAATGCCGGCGCTGAAACTATATACATTTTGTTATATAGTTTTAATGTGGATTTTTTGTAATTACGAATGGCTTCCTCATATTTAGAATAAGCCCTTTTTTCTTGACCGAATATTTTAATTTCCTTGTTGCCTCTAATATATTCAATAACTCTATTATTCATATATTCTAATGCCGAATAGTACGTATTTGCGAACTCGTTCATTATGCCAATGTACATTGGTAAATAAAAAATCAAAGTTAGTACAGCAGGTATCATTACAGCTAAAGCCATTCGCCAATCAACAAAAAATAAAATGACAATAATTCCCGCAGGAATCAGAACATTTGATGTTGTTTCGGGTATAGCGTGAGCTAAAGGAAACTCAAGCCGTTCCGTTCCATCGATAAGCATATGTTGAAAATGTCCTGTACCATGCAGTTGCATATATCCCAGTGGCATCCGTAACATCTTATTTGTTATAGCAATTCGTATTTCTTTAAGTATACGAAAAGCAGTTTTATGAGAAATTGCAGTGGACAAACCGTGGCATATAAGCTGTAAAACAAAAGCTGCAAGAATAAAAAATGTGTCTATGATAATATTTTTATAGCTAAATCCCGACACAAGTCCGGTTAACAAACGATAAAGTATATAGTAGGGAGCGAGACCCCAAAATACGCTCGCAATTGCCAGAAAAACGGAACCGATATATGAGTTTTTATAAGGTTTTAAGAAGTCAACAAATCTTCTTTTACTGTTTTTGTACATAAAACCTCCTATATTTTACTTAATCTATATTCTTAAAATGTTTTTTCAAAATGCTCTTTCCTATATAGACACCGATAACTCCGCAGATAATAGCAGATACAACTCCCAATATTGCAAATCCACCGGTAAGATATTTTGCGTAGGCATATATTTCATCTTCACCGAGTCCCATATCGATCCATTTTTTCACTTCTCTATCAAAAAAGAAAATGAACGGAAAGCATCCGCCAAAGAAATAGGCAGCCTGTGTAAAGCCATAACCGATACCGATAGCTATGGTTTTGAAATTTGCCTTAAAAACGATGATATCTGCGATAAAACTAACAGCAATAACAAAAATTAAACTGGTAATACTTCCCATACCGGTCAGAGTGAAGAAGGCAGTTCCTAAGCTTACAAGCAAGGTCATCGCTCCAAAGCGTTCAATTTTTTTAACAACGAATAGAACTATGCTTCCCATGATAAGCGCGGTAATACTTGCCGCAAATACATGCATAACAGGGATCATTACAGCGGTTAACATCCCGACCCCATATATTACCGCAGCATGGACGGCTGCCAGTAAACCTATTAAGACAAAATCGCTGATTTTCCATTTATTGCTCATTTTTTATTCCTCCTATAAATTTTCTTTAAAAATAATATTAAGCTGTTCTGCATTTCTCAAATAAAAATCCTTTGAGATCTTTCCATCTTCTAAAAGTATTACACGATTGCAAACGGATAAAATGAATTCATAATCGTGTGTAATTATGATAGATGCGTTTTTGTTTCCTGTAATAGAATCAATTAAATCACAAACTTTTTGCATGTTCTCGTAATCCAAACCGCTTGTAGGTTCATCAAATATATTAACCCTCTTATTCAACAGATAAGATGCTGCAATAACCAGACGTTGCTTCTGTCCTGTTGATAGAACCGTAGGATGCTGTTCTTTCATATCAGAAAGATTTAATATATCAAGCACTTTTTGTATCTTGCTTTCTATATCAGTTTGACCTTCGTTTCCAAGAAGCAAATCGTTATATACGCTGTATCCGAAAAGTTGAAAATCTACATTCTGCATTACATAGCTTGTGGTTTTACTTCGTTCTTTTGTTATAAGACTTTTTCCATCAAAGGTAACACTTCCTCCTTGCTCCTTTCTTAAACCACATAAAATTTTAGCGAGTGTTGTTTTACCCTACAATGTCAAGTAATTGATATTAAAAAAGCACTTAAATTTTTGAGATTAATTTTTACTCATTTTTAAGTGCTTTTTATTTTAGCTGTTTTACTTTTTACCTAGAATTTAAATCTTTATATATTTTGTTGAACGACCACTGCCTACCTGTTTTATCTTTTCATTGTCCTGTAATTCTTTTAAGGCTCGCTCTATTGTCCTTTGTGATATATTCGGGCAAAGAATCATAATATCTTTTTTGGAAAGTGGCTCTAATGATTTTTGAATAACAGAAAATACTCTTTCAGGTGAAGTCAATTTTTCTTTTCCAATTAGGTTAAATCTGTCATCACATTCTTTATATGCTTTTAAGAAAACCCCTAGCATATACTTTATAAATGGAACTTCATCATTTTCTCCGGTATGCCATTTTTCACTGGAGTTCTGTAATTCTTCATAATAAGAGTCTTTGGTTTCTTCAATGAGCATTTCTATACTGATATACCTTCCAACAAAATAACCGAACTTATAAAGTAAAAGAAGTGTCAGTATCCTACTCATTCTTCCATTACCATCATCAAAGGGATGAATACATAAGAAATCATGTATAAGTGCAGGTATTAGAATTAGTGGTGGAATATTTGCTTTCACTGCTTCCTTGTAAGCCTCCACCATTTCATCAAAGTAATGTTCCGTTTCAAAGCTGCTTACCGGCTGAAATCGTACTTTTTTATTCCCTAAAGCATCTACTTCTACAATGGTGTTATCCATAGTCTTAAATTTCCCCTTGTTATTTATATAGGAATAAGAATATAATTGATTATGAAGTGTTAAGATGTCATTTTTATTAAATTCTATATAGGCATAATTTTCATGGATAATATCAAGCACATGTCTATATCCTGCAATTTCTTCTTCATTTCTGTTTTTAGGTTCTGCTTTTTTATTCATCAGTTCCTTAAGTCTTGCATCATTGGTATAAATTCCTTCAATAGCATTGGAAGACTTTGTACTTTGTATTTTAGCAACATCTATCATCTTCTCTAAAATGTCCGGATAATTTTCTACATAGAGTTCCTGCTTTCCCTTATATTCATGAATCTTTGCAATAGTATGATATATATGAACGGGTAAAGATAGCTTCATAAGTTTTAAATAATTAAATTTCCTCAAAACAGCACCTCCTTTATTTCATAGCCATTATATCATATTTGGCTATGAAATATCAATAATGGCGAGAATAATTTCGCCATTATTTTCATTTTGGCGTATTAAAATTAAAGTTGGCGAGATTATGAGTTACTTTTAATGCTATCCATCTATATTTCTACAATTTCTATTTCTCCACTTCTTGATACGATTATTTTATCAATTAAACTTCTCACATAAACTTTCAGCAAACCTTCCTCATCTAAGACAGCAATATCCGTTTCTTTCTTTGAATCAATCTTCTTCGGCTTCAATTCTTCCAACTTACTCTCCAATAATATCTTTTTATCTTGTATAAAAGATTTTTTCTTTAGATACGCCTCTTTTGAAATAATTTTCTTTTTGTAGCTTTCATAGCTGATTTGTAAATTACTATTTAATATGGATATTTCTTTTAGGATATTTTCTTTTTCTTTCTCATAATCTATAACCTTATCTTTTTTTAATGTATTTTCAATCTTAAAATCTTTCAATTTAGGTTTTATAAGTTCAATAATATCTTTCTCTCTGATATTGTTTGGTGTTTTCTCAGCTTTACATAAATTACAATAATAACTTTTATACTTGTATATTTTATCTGAATTTTTCTTTTGTCTACTATCACTGCGAAAACTCATATGTCTACCACATTCTTTACAAAAAATCTTATCAGAAAAAATAGAACGATTTTTGTTTCCTGTATATCCCCCAAAACTTCGTTTTTCTTTTATTTTCTTAACCTTATCAAACACTTCTCTGGAAATAATCGCTTCATGAGTATTGGGGATTATCTTCCATTCTTCTTCAGGAAGTAAAATTCTTTTTCTTCCACCTATTTTGGTTTCTTTGTATTTATTGTATACATAATCACCTGTATATAGTTCATTACTTGTAATCTGCGAGATAGATGCATTTGTCCAAACTCTTTTCTTTACTTTACTTCCTGTAACCAAATTTCCGGTATAATCCGAAAGTTTAAGTTCTTCTTTTCGTTCAGAGCGAGTGATATAGCCTTTTTCATTAAATATATTGGCAATTTGAATGCAAGAATACCCTTTTAACAATAAGTCAAAGGCTTCTTTAACTATAAACGCTGTCTTTTTATCAATAATAATATGATATTTATCTTCAGGATCTTTAATATATCCAAAAGGTGCTGCCCAGTTCGTATTTTTCCCTTGTGATTTGATTTGTTTAAAAGAACTTCTTACCTTTTCAGATAGTTCCTTACTGAACAAATCATAATACAAGGTCTTAAACTGTGCATCCGTATCTATACCGTTCCCTTGTTCTTTCAAAGAATCATAGTTATCATTAATAGCAATAAACCGTATTTTTAAAAATGGTAATATGTTGGTCAAATAATCTCCAAGCAAAATATAATCTCTTGAAAACCTCGACATATCTTTTACAATTATAGTTCCTACTCTACCACCCTTTATATCATCAACAAGTCTTAAAAATGAAGGTCTGTTTGTATTAGTAGCAGAATATCCATCATCTATATACTCTTCTATTTCACTGTCCTTCAGAGAGTTCTCATTTTCAATGTAACTTCTTATATAATCTCTCTGATTTACTATGCTTATACTTTCATCTGTTTTTTTATAATCTTCCTCTGAAAGTCTAAGATAAATAGCTATTCTATTCATTCTCTACCTCCAACTCTTTATCCATATCTTTATCAAAGTTAAACTTAAAGTATATGGTTACTTGCTTATATTTTGAGATTTCTATATGACTAATTAGTGTATCAACCAGTTCTTTATCCACATCTATACTCTTTTCATCTAAGCAACAAAATAGAGCTTCTATGAATTTTTTAAGTTCCTTTTTTCTTTTCTTTACATTTCTTTTTTTATCGTCCAAGATTTTCAATTCATTTTTTATTGTTTTTATCTGTCTATCTATTTTATTGCTTTCTTTTTTAAATTCACTTAAAAGAACTTTGCCCTTAACATAATTTTCGTATTGTTCCTGCAATTTAACTCTAAGAGCATCAACCTTTTTATTATTTGTGTATATTTTTAGAGAAACTTGATTTATCTTTTCAGCACTTACCTTCTCCAAATAAGTTTTGAGGCGTAGTCCTTTATCCTCTTGATAAAAACTTAAAAATAGTCGTTTTAAAGTATCAACTAAAATCCTATCCAGATCCGTTTCATAAATTCTGACATGAGATTTTTCTAAATTTAACCTATCTGTGCCTTTACAATAATAGCAATAGCAAATTTCATCATTAACTTTAATTCCCCTTGATCCATATTGTTTTTTCAAATTTCTCCCGCAAATACTGCACCTTATGAGTCCATCATACTTTCCTTCTTTGCTATGATCTCTTTGAATTTTTACTCCAACATTTTCTTTTCCGTCTTTTATGATGTTTTTCAGTGAATGGTAAGGTAGATGGTTTTGTTTTTTCTCCTTTATCTCTCTGATATTTTCAAATGTAGTTTTGTCTATTAAACCTTCGTGGGTGTTCTCTGTTATAATCCACTCTTCTTTATCACGAAACTTGCTTTTTAGATTTAAATCATTTCTATTTGAATGTATCCTTTGGATTAAATTCCCAATATACACTTCATCGGAAAGGATTTTTGATATATAAGAAGTATCCCATTGTTTTATATCTTCTTTGTCCTTAAAAACCTTACCAGTTCTTTTATATTCGGCAGGTGTCGTGTAATTTTTAGTCAATTCTCTTGCTATTTGTATATTGGACTTGCCTTGACTTGCTAAATGAAACATAAGCCTTACTACATCTGCTACTTTTTCATCTATCACCAAAACTCTTTTTCCATCAATTTTATTCACCTTATAGCCATACGGAGCCATAGCTCCTATAAAAGACCCTTGTTTCATTTTTACTTCTTTTGAGGCTTTTACTTTCTTTGAAATATCTTTGGCATATAAATCATTGAAGATATTTTTTATTGCTATTTCATAACTCTTATCCGATTTTATACCATCCTTTGTATCAAGGTTGTCATTTACGGAAATAAATCGAACTCCTAAAAATGGAAATACTTTTTCTATATAGTTTGAGATTTCTAAATATTCCCTTCCAAATCTTGACATATCTTTTACGATGATACAATTTATTCTTCCTATTCTTACATCTTCCATCATTTCAAGAAATCCGGGTCTTTTAAAATTTGTTCCGGAATACTCATAATCCTTATATACTCTAAAAACCTTTATATCTTTTTCATTTGCTTCTTTTATACAAAGCTCTTCCTGCATTTCGAGAGAATTACTTTTATTTCTGTAATCTTCTTTTCTTTCCTGTGATAGTCTTGTATAGATACCGGCAATATATGTCTTTTCAATCACTTTTACATCTTCTGTACCTGTTTCTGATTGTAATATATGCCTATTTTTTGTTCTAGCCATAACATACCTCACTTTCAGCACTTACAAGACTTTTATTCATAACAGCAGGTATAGCTTTTGAATTCCCGTTTGTAGTGATACTTTTCTTTGCTATAATATCATTCTTAAATTTGGTCTTGTCCGCTTTTGTCATTTCCTCAAGTAAGGATAACTCTTCGGTATGATTAAACCTGACATCTATCGTCTTATCTTCAGAAATATAAATTTTATCAATGAGCATCACAACAGATAGTCTGTCTATTTCAGATAGATTTTTATATCTGTTAATATCAATGATCCAACTCTTATTTTCATCTATTTTATCCTTTGTATCTTCTTGTTTTCTTAATCTATACTGGATACTTTCATCTAACTTAGTGAGTTTTTCCATATAGTTTTTTCTAAAAAGCTGATATTCTTCTTTACTGATTACATCCTCTTTTAAATCAAGGTAAAGTGAAGATAACAGTTCTTCCGTCATAGCTTTTTCTCGTTTTAATATAGGAATCTGTTTGTCTTTCAAGTTTCTATTTATATCTATAAGCTGAACTTTGGAATATAGTTTTTCATTAAATTCAATATAGGTTTTTATTATTTTAGACACTGCTTTTATCAAGGTTTCTTCCTTTATGCTGTGTCTTGAGCAAGATTTTTCCTTGTTATACTTTGAGCATATATAGAAAACCTCTTCTCTTTCTTTATACTTTACAGTTCTTCTAATCAAAGAACTTCCACATTCTTTACAAAACAGCATCCCGATAAAAATATCAATTTTATCCTTACCACGAGAGTTGTTTAAATCTCTTTTAAGCATTGTATTTGCAATAGCAAAAACTTCCTTACTTACGATTGCTTCGTGGGTATCTTCTACCCTTATCCATTCTTCTTTATCTTTTCCAATTTGCTTTTTATTTTTATAGTTTAAGGTGATACTCTTTCCCTGCAAGGTATTTCCAATATATACTTCATTTTCTATAATTCTGTTTACTGCCTTTGCTGTCCAATTTCCACCTTTTATATTTTGAAAGCCATTACACTTAAAGCCTTGACTTTCTTTATATTTTCTTGGAGTTAGAACACCTAAGTGATTTAACTCATCTGCAATTGCCTTTGAAGAATATCCCAATAGCTTCATATCGAATATATTTTTGATGTTAGGAGCAGCTTGTTCATCAACCACCAACTTATTTTTATTCTCATCAGATTTTTTATATCCATAAGGTGCAAAAGCACTGATAAAATCCCCTTTTTCTCTTTTTATCTTCTGGGAGCTTTTTACCTTATTGGAAATATCTCGGCAATAGCTATCGTTAATAAAATTTTTTATAGGTAGTATTAGATGTGTGTCATTCATATCCGCACTTTTACTATCATAATTGTCATTTACAGATATAAATCTTATCCCGTTTTCCGGAAATATTCTTTGTATAAACTTTCCGGCTTCTATATAATCTCTTCCAAATCTTGACAGGTCTTTTACAATTATCGTATCAAATTTCTTATCATAGGCATCCTTTATCATTTCTTTAAAATTCGGTCTATCAAAATTCGCTCCTGAATATCCGTCATCAACATACTCTTTGACCATTGTAATTTGATTTCTTTTTACATATGAATTTATAATTTCTCTTTGGTTGGATATTGAATTACTCTCTACTTTTTCTCCATCTTCTTTTGAAAGCCTCAAATACATAACCGCAATATTTTCTTTATCTACACTATTTTTAAACACAAAAAAGCCTCCTTAAATTCAATTTACATACAATAAATCGAACCAAGGCTAGGCTTCCACAAAAATATTATAACGCTCCTTATATTTTTTGTCAGCCCCTAATAGACAGAAAATTTTTCTTTGATGTATTCCTCTACTAAATTTTCTAAGCTAAATCCATTTTCATTAAATTTAACTTCGATATTCCAACCATCAATTTGACTTATTGTCTGTTTATCTTTTTTATCTGTTTTCATTTCTATATCTATATTATGTTCATCACACATAATATCTTCTCCTTATCTTTAAGATTTTTAAGTTTTATGACATTGATAAGTGCATTGGCTGCAACATAGGAATTTCACCTCCGCCTCTTTTCAAGATGAGCCGGCTTCAACTGTAGAAGTATCATTATCCCCGCTAGTATCATCGCACAAGAGTTGCCACCCTCTTTTTATACAAATTTATTTATCGCTCCAAACCTTATATCCTCTACAAATGTAGGTATCCATTTAAACCAATCTTCCTTAGCAGGTTTATCTTGGCGTAAGTTGTAAATTGCTCCACTAGCGGTTAACGTCTTGTCTTGGTCTATTCGGTTGTCAAAGATCAAATCTATATATAAAGAGGTTTAAAAAGTCCCTCTATATATAAACCTTACTTTCAGGACAACTTTTAACACTTTTTTTGAATATTTTTTTGAAAAATTTTTAGAAAAATAGAGGACAGAATTATTTCCTCTGCCCTCTATTTAATTTACTTATCCAAAAGTTTTCTCAGTTTCTCTAAAATCTTATTTCTTAGTCTACTAATTTTCATCGGATTTGTCTCTTCCCTTTTTGCAACTTCTGTGAGAGTTTTATCCTCAAAATATAGTGCTTCGATTAGGTTTCTCTCTTCGTCATTTAGACTGTCCAATGCACGATACAAATCTTCTATACGCATTTTGGTTTCAATTATTTTTTCAACATCGACTGTATTATCTGCAATATCTACAATACTTGTATTGAAATCTCCAAAATGAAATACCTTATGCTTTCTATCTAATCTTTTCAAATGAGCTTCATGGTTAAGCTCTTTTTTATATGCTCTATACACTTCGTCAGGTACATAAATCTTTTTACCTTTGACATAAATATATTTTTCTTTGTCTGACATCCTTTGATCCTCCTTTTTTACTCGTTTTCTTGATTTTTGAGCATAAAAAAGGAGGATCTCGGCATTTTGACATGCGAAATCCTCTTAGACACAAATAAATGAAAGATCTTTGACTTTTCTTATATTCAATTTTTAATGCTTTAAAAAGGGCAATATAGAGATAGAATCAAAACTAATTTGAAAACATATATAATATATTTATAATATTTTTTTGTTGATAAAAACAATCTCCACATATATTCTCCACATTCTCAATACATATTAAATGTGCCTCCTTAAAAATTAGCTGTTAGGATTTTTAGTCTTACAAAGCATTACTTTTACTTTAAATTCAGATTCTCTGGATTCTTTACTGTATTTATCATCATTATAAATCCAACAACAATCATAATGAAATCTACAAGAGGTTGCGTGAACCAAACGGCTTTCACTCCAAATGCCATTGGTAAAAGGAGCATTGCAGGAACAAACAGGAACAGTTGTCTAAGCATAACAATAATTCCAGCTTTCTTTCCGTTACCGATTGATTGGAAGAAAGTAACCGTCATAACCATCACTCCATACAAAATAAATACGGAATAAAATAGTCTGAAATTACCAACACCCTGTGCAATAATATTTGCTTCTACACCGAACAAGGAAAGTATCTGACTTGAGAGCAGCAGGGACGGAATCCAGAAGATTCCCGCAAGAACAAGCCCTCCGATAGAAAACACCTTCATAGCTTCTCTTACTCTGTCAAACTGTTTTGCTCCGAAGTTGGTTCCAACAACAGGCTGCAAACCTTGACTCATTCCCCAAAGTGGGATAAATGAAAAAGCATATACACGAAGTGATGCTGCCATCAAAATTCCATTTGTGTCTCCTCCATACTTAAATGCCATTTTATAAAGCATGGTCTGTTGTATCATGAATAAGAGCTGCATCATAATTGCTGATGATCCTACGCCGAACATTTCTTTTTTTATCTTCGGATCAGATTTTATCTTATGGATTTTAACAACCTTACTCTTTTTCAAGAAATAATGTAGTGTCGCAACTGCCTGAACAAATTGTGCTGTAATCGTTGCAAGGGCGGCACCTTCAATGGCATATTCACCCATAACAAGTATTAAGATAGGGTCAAGAATAATATTCAGCAATGCTCCAAGCCCCATAATCGTCATAGCTTTTTTCATCAACCCTTCGCCACGCATAACCATGTTTGCGGACTGTGTGAAGTTTACAAACAAAGAGCCTATAAAAATCACTCTGAGGTATCTAACACCATAGGCTTTGATTTCACCCGTTGCTCCAACCATAGACAAGAAATGCGGAGCAAGAAGTATTCCTCCAATCGTAATAATTACAGAGAAGAAAATCACCCAATAAATTAAATTTCCCATTATTTTATCTATGGTTTTCTGATCACCTTTTCCAATTGCTCTTGATAGGACAGAAGCTGAGCCTACACCGAGCAGGGTTGAAATCCCGCTGTTAAAAAAGGTGAGAGGCATTGCAACACCACAAGCGGTCATTGCTGTTTGTCCTATAATTTTTCCAGCAAATATTCCGTCCATCAAGGGATATAGACCGATGACTATCATTCCGATTACCGCCGGAACTGATAGCTGAAAGAGTAAGTCTATCGGCCTTTTGGTTAGTAGTTGTTCTTTCATATCCTGTTTCAAGTACTTACCTCCATTTATTACAAATATATTCTTACAGTATTTTTACGCCATTATTTTTATTTTGTAGTTCTACCATATTCTTATAAATCCCATTTAAAGCAATTAGCTCATTATGCGTTCCTTGTTCTGCAATATTCCCTTCCTTGATTACAACAATATTGTCGGCATCCCTAATCGTATTTAATCTGTGAGCAATAACTAATAAGGTTTTATTCTTTACCAATTCACTAATTGCTTCCTGTATATAGCTTTCATTGTCCACATCAACACTTGCTGTTGCCTCGTCAAGAATTACAATAGGAGCATCTTTTAACATGCAACGGGCAATAGAAATTCTTTGTTTTTCACCACCGGATAAAGTTGCTCCTCCCTCTCCAATCATTGTGTCAAATCCATCAGGAAGTGCCATAATAAAATCACAGCATCTTGCTTTCTTGGCTGCTTCTATAACTTCTTCTTTCGTTGCATTTTCTTTCCCCATGGCAATATTGTTAAAAATCGTATCTTGAAATAAATAAACTCTCTGGAAAACCATACTGATTTCCGACATCAATTCAGATAGTGAAACATCCTTTATATTCACTCCTCTAATCAAAATTTCACCGGAGTCTACATCCCAAAATCTTGTCAAAAGATTTGCTACTGTGGATTTACCTCCCCCGGACTGTCCAACTAAAGCCGTCATTGTATTCTTATTCATTTTGAAACTCATATCATGCAAGACCTCTTTTTCACCATAAGAAAATTTAACATGATTAAAACAAATTTCAGGTTCTGAGGTATCAGATTTTGAAATATGTTTTTTGCCCACATCTTGCAGTTCAGTTTCATTTAACACTTCTTCAATACGATCCAATGCAGCGTTCATTACAGTAAGCCTTGTCGCTTCACCATAAAGTGTTTTTAAAGGGCTGAATAAGTCAAACACAAACAAAATAAGCCCCAACATATATGGAAGTCCCAAAGTTCCTTGATGATTAAGATATAAAGCCACTGCTAAAATAAATGTAATCCCAATTCCATAAATAATATTTAAACCGGTTGTCCATGGTGTTATTTTATTTTCAAATTTTATAGATGTGTCCTTTGAGGATATAAAATTATCTGTAAGAGATTTAGAATTTTCGCCTAAAAGGTTGTAACTTTTAATAACACTGATCCCCTCAGCAAATGACAAAACTGCATCGGTGAGTTTTTCACTTTGTTCTTGTCTAATAACCGCTTCAGATAAAGACATTTTATTCATGCTATTTGCAAGCAATGTTGCAACCAGTGTTACACACACCGCAATCAGTCCAATTCTGTAATCTAAAACAAACATGAATACTGTTAGTACAAGTGTTGATAATACATAGCTCATCATATTGGCAATCGTACTCATGGAAACTTCTTCAATAAAAGCCATGTCCGAACTTAAAACAGAATTTATTTTTCCTAAATTACCTGCTGTAAAATATCCCATCGGAAGCTTTCTAAGATGATTCCCAAGCTCCATTCTTTTATCAGCAAAAATCATAAAGCCGGCTGCACTTTGTAATTTATCGCTTAAGAAGTGAACCACAGCTTGTAATAAAACCACTAAAACAAGTCCTATTCCTACATATAGAAAAGTTTGGGACGTATTCCTTTTTTCATAAAATCCAATCAAAACGGTAAATGCAATAAATATCGGCATTTTACTTAATATAGATTCAACAAAGGCAAATATAAATGCGGACTTTATTCTGTTTTTGTATTTACCTGATAAATTTAAAATTCTTGAAATTAGTCTAAACATTCATTTCACCTTCCTTTCTGCTGATTTTCCAATCTTTACTAAATAGTGTCGCATCCCATAATTTGCGATATTCTGCTGAAGATTCTAATAAGTCTTTATGCTTTCCATTTGCAACTAAATGACCATGATCCATAACTAATATCTGATCTGCATCTACAATAGATGGTAACTTGTGTGCAATAACAATTAAGGTTTTCCTTTTTACAAGTTCACGAATAGCTGCTTCCATTTTTTCTTCATTTTCAGGATCTGCATAGGCTGTTGCCTCATCAAGTACAACAATCGGAGCATTCTTCAAAATAGCTCTCGCTAACGATATTCTTTGTCTTTCTCCACCTGAAAGCATTTTTCCTGCTTCCCCTGCTAAAGAATAAATACCATCCGGAAGTCTATTTAAGAATTCCATACACTGAGCTTTTTTAGCTGCTTCAATAACCTCATCATCGCTTGCAGCTAAATTACCAATACGAATATTCTCTAAAAGCGAAGTATTAAATAAATATTGGTCTTGTGCTACATAAGAAATTTGCTTATTGAGAGATTCCAATCTTATATCTCGTAAGTCTTGTCCTCCAATACTTATGCTTCCATCTAAAACATCATAGTAGTGAATTAAAAGTTTAGCTAAAGTACTTTTTCCTGAACCTGATTCACCGACAATCGCTGTCTTTTCACCGGATCTTGCCGTAAAACTTACATTATGAATAACATTCTTAATATAGGTTTCGGGCTGTCCATTTTCTCCCATCTTGTTTAGCTGATAGCCAAAGGTAACATTATCATATAAAATAGTCTGTCCTGTTCCCTTAAAATCATTTTCTCCCTGCTTTAAAGGAGCCATATTTAAGGCTTGTTCTAAAGCAGAAATCTTATAATTTAATTGTGGCATAGTTGGTAAAAATCCAAGAGCTTTCAAGAGTGGCAATCCTATACTTAAAGAAAGACATAACACTAATATTAAGTTAGAAAGACTTGCATAGCCCATATACACAAAGTAACCACCAAGAGGCAATGTTAAAATAATCGTGCATGGAAGTAAGGCACTATATAACGCCATCCATGGCCATGCCGTCTTATACCAAGCGAGTGCATAATCTCTGTAATTACTTATATCTTTAGAAAGGCGTTCATAAGACTCTGTTTGCTTATTAAATACTTTTACAACTTCCATACCGTTTACATACTCAATAATGGTATTGTTCATTTTTCCACTTGCCATATAATATGGTCCCATTTGCTTCATACCTACAGAGTACATAATCATCATTGCAAGAATGCTAATCGGAATAGAAGCTAATGACATTAACGCTAATCTCCAGTCAATAAAAAACATTGAAATATAAACCATAATAGGTACAATTAGGTTCGCTATTCCTTCAGGAAGTGAATGAGCTAAAAGCACTTCTAAACTGCCAATATCATCCACGAACATTTTTTTGATTGTACCAGTCCCTTTTTCTTCAACAACACCCAATGGCAGATCTTCCATTTTTTTCTGTAAGGATGTTCGAAGTCCAAGTAGCGTGTTGTATGCTGCTTTATGGGATACATTAAGACCTAAACCTCCTAAGACAGCTTGCAACACTAAACAAACTAAAATACTGATCAATAAAATAGCAAGTCTTTCAAATTCTAATTGCTCACCTAAAATAAGTGGATTGATAATCTGATATGCAAATAGAAAGGGTAGCACACCCATAATTACACTAATAAGCATAATAAAACTTGCTAAGTGAATTGATTTTTTATGCGAACCTGCATATTCAAAAACCTTATTTAACATAGTTTTTCTCCTTCAATAAATTTCCTTTTTTATCCATAAAATCCATGATTAACGCTTCATTTCCCTTTACAGATATTTTTTTATAATCCTTATCACCGAGCATTAAGACGGAATGACAGGTTTTAAATAACAACTCTAAGTCATGAGTAATTATTATAATTGGAATCTCCTTTGCTTTTTCTGTCATTAAATCGGACATAATTTTCATACTTTTATAATCAAGACCTGATGTTGGTTCATCCAAAATTATCAGTTTACGACCAGATAAAAACGAAGTAATAATCGCCAATCGTTGTTTTTGTCCACCGGATAATTTCTGCGGATGATTGGTTTTTTTATGCCACAGATCTGTATCTTTTAGATATTCTCGTATTTTTTCTAAATCACTTTCCGAGTTTTTATCTTTACAAAATATCAATTCATTTTCTACTGTGTCTAAAAAAATCTGAGCATCTACATCTTGTAACACGCAATATGAATTTTTAAGCCTTTCTCTTTGTTTCTGTCCATAGCTGACATCTAAATATTTTTCAGATAATCCACATAATGCTTTTGCTAAGGTACTTTTTCCAATACCATTAGAACCAATCACTCCCATTATTTCGCTCTTTCCAAGCTCAAATGTTAATTCTTCTATCAAAGTTCTTTTGCCTTGATGAATGCAGGCTTTATTTACTTTGATATATCCTTTAGCTACAATGGGTTCTTTTTCTGATATCAATTCTCTTTCATTAAGTGTTCTTAACTCAAGTTCCTTACATTTATCATTACTAAGACTACCATTCGGAAAAATTTCACATATTGTACCGTTTTTTATATAAATCAATCTGCTAAAAATCTCTTTTAAATAATAGAGCCTATGTTCCGCTATAATTATTGTCTTTCCCATCGCCTTCAATCTGAGAAGTATTTCACTGAAATGTTTTATACTATCGTAATCAAGACTGCTTGATGGCTCATCAAAAAAAATAATATCCGTATCATAGATAAGAGTTCCAGCTATAGCTACTTTTTGCCTTTCTCCTCCTGATAATTCAAAAATGGATTTTTTGCTAATATGGCTTATTCCTAATAAATCCATTGCTTTTTCAACTTTTTCTTTTAATGTATCCCTGTCCAAGCCCAAATTTTCACCCACTAAAGCAATTTCATCTTCAACTACATCACAAAAAAATTGATCTTTAGGATTTTGAAATACATTGCCAATATATTTAGCTAACTCTCCCTTTTTATATGCCGTTATATCCTTCCCTAAAATCTTGATTTCTCCGTTCAAATCACCGTCATAAAAGGATGGAATAAGTCCGTTTAGTAGTCTTAAAAGTGTCGTTTTTCCGCATCCGGAAAGACCTGTTAGGACTACTATTTCGCCTTTCTTTACAGACATTTTTAAATCTTTTAATATCAAATCCTCTCCATAATGAAAGGATCTTATTTCTGCCTCTAAAATATTTTCCATAAACTCGCCCCCAACAAAATCATCCCTCCGATCATCATTACGATATCAACAAGTGTAATTTTCACCTCATGAAAACTTGTTTTTTGTCCATCATATTCAATCCCTTTTGATATGATTGAACAAGTTAAGGTGTCGCTTATATCTATGCACTTATACATAAGAGGAACAAAATATAACTCAAATGTTTTAATTGGTTTGAAAATGCTTGCTTTAAATCCTCTAATTTTCATGCCGTTGTTTATTTCCTTCATCCTAATAGAGATTTCCGGAATAAAACGAAAAAATACTGTAATTCCTATGCCTATTCCACCATCAATTCCAATTTTTCTAAATGCAGCAATTAGATGCGAAGAGCTATATGAAGACAGAACTCTTCCCAAAATGAAAAGTGGAGCAAATTTCAATACTATAAGTAGCATTGTATATATAGAACCAATCAAAACATTTCCTAAATGGGGTTTTAGTAAATAAATAAGTCCCCATATTATAAGCAATGAACATATCGTTCTAAATGTTTTTTTAATTGAAAATAAGGATAATAGTCCTAAAACAAAAATAAGGGAAAGTAAGTATTGGGATTGTTCTCCTATTGTTAAAATAACTGAAAATAGTAAAATCAACCCAACTATAGTAAGCGGGTTGATTTTATCTGATAGTTGGTACTTGCTTATATTATTTTTTTCATCTCTACAAAACACTTTTCTTCTTCCTATCGCTAAAAAATTTATTGTAAATATATGTTCCAAAATAAGCACCTATGACTGATGCGACAGCTGCAATCAATAGACAAATTAATATGTTTGTAGGAGTGTAAAAATCATAAAGGAATGTTGCATAATCCTTTGTAAACATTTTGGGGAATTGCTTTGTAAGTCCTTCTACACCAAATACAAACGTAAAATACATAGCATGTAAGGAATATATGAACATACCTGCTCCAAACGCAGCCCCAATCTTCATATTCTTATTCTCATAATTTTCCTTTTTACCAATTACAAGTTCTGCTAAAACTCCTGCAATAGCACAAACAGCAATTACCGGCCACATTCCCATGAGAACATAGAAAACACCCATCAATAGAAAGTATAAAAATGCTGTACCTCTTTGCCCGACCTGTTTACACATAATAACAAAGACCGGTGCTACAATAATTGTTGGCAGGGCTGATGATAAATATAAACTTGGAAGCATTCCAAACGATCCCGTCAAAAACCCTAATCCCATTGTTAATACAAAACCAATAACAGAAAATACTGCTATTTTTACAATACCTTTTAAATTCATAATTTTGTCCTCCTTAAATTTTTATAATATGCTTCAAATATAACTTAGTTATGCTTAATGTGCAAAAAGCACTATAAACCTCTCATCTTCTTCCAACCTTCATTAAAGAACTGTGATATTAGAAGTGCATTCTTCTCAGCTTCATTAATATTTCTTGAATGAACAGCTACTTTTGACAAAGCATAATAATATGCATGGTTAATCAAATGAATACCCTCTTTAGTAATTACTTTATCATATTCATCCTCTCCATAAATCATATTTAGTATTTTAATATGATTAATATCTTCCGAATCTATAATGGAATCCATAAAATTATTATACTTAGTACCATAAGATCCAAATACCAGCATTTCAAATATATCTTTATTCTTAAAAAAATATTTTACCATTTCTATTGAACCTTTTAACTTTTTATCAAGTATATTTTGGATTGTATCAGAAGTTATAGACTCTTCTTTTTTATAAAACTCAAAACTATCTTTTTCATACAATGAGTAATAGTATTTTATTTCTTTAACAAGAGGATTTACTAACTCAACAAAAAGTGCTTCCTTATCAACGAAATGTCCATAAAAAGCTCCCGTTGTAACCTTTGCAGCATTACATATCGCTCTCAAATTGGCTTTTTCAAATCCTTCTTCTTTGAAAATTTTTTTACCACAATCTAGTATCCTTGCGTGAGTTGCCTCATAATCTCCATTAGCCACTATTCACTACCTCCTCCCTTCAAATATAACTTAGTTATATTATAACACACTCCCCTTTTAATTTCAATGCTAATACATGTAAGTACTATGCTTTTAACATAAATAATTTAATTCCTATATGCTAAAATATAATTATTTGATATCTGAATCCCTTTAATTCCGAATTTATGTAATTCATCAATAATACATTCATTATCTATATTTTCCCATTCCAATGTATATACTATCTGTCTTTGCAAAATTTTATCTCTATTAAGATTAATCAAAAACTTCCATTGAAACTTGTTTTTTCCCATGTATTTTTTTTCTTTCATTATCAATTCACATTCATAGTCTCCTACTCTCACATTCTCCAATACAGTTCCTTTCTTTATATAAAAATACTCTCTACTTAAATTACTTATAAGTATAGGGGTATCCTTTTCTAATTTTTCACCTAAATTTTTCCATAGAAATTCTCTTTCATACATATTAAAATGTCCTACTACCCCCATCAAAAAAACAGCAGATATATCTTTAGTAAATTCAATTTCAAATATATTAGTATCAATTACCGTTATATTATTTTTTTTAGCAATAACATTTTGTAATTTGGACATTAATGCAATTCTCATTTCTGGAGATTTTTCTATAGCATATATCTTTTCACAATCAAACATTTCAGATATATATATTGATAAATTACCGGTTCCTGCACCAATGTCAAATACTATGCCTTTTTTCCTAACTAAAGGCATAATCTCATCAATAATTTTTTTATCTTGTTTCCACGAATTTCTACTTGTAATATCGTAAAATTCAACTTCCGCCCCATACAAATTATATATTCCTCCTTTATTTTTGATATTTTTTCATTATATTTTCGTGTATTTTTTTTGTATCTCCAACTTTATGGTACTCCACTTGATTTGTGTATCCAATCTTCTTGCATATGTCTGACCATAATCTTGATACGAAAATTTGTGATTGAACATTTGATAATTTACTATTTCTATCCTGATTATTTAGTTCAACTATTGCTCTTTTGACAGCATTAATCCATATCTCTTCAAATGTATTAAGAATACTTGGAGCAACACTACTTCCTATTACAGTTGCTGTAGGTATCTTTAAAACTTCATTGTTACTATCAAAACTTAATAAATTATTTGAATCTCTTGGTAATTCTATAAAAGGCAACCATACAATAGGTCCATTAGTATTTATCAAACATAATCTTCCATTACTAAAAGTAGCCTCTATTCTATGATATAAATGCATTGGATGATCTGCATCATATTTATCTACATTTCTATTAATTTTAAATGTAACTGGGGTATTTCCTATTTCTGACACTAAAACAGTATCACATATTTTATCTTTCGCATCTAAATTACATAAATCACTCACATCACCTAATTCCCAAGATGATATTGAATTTAAACAGCAACTCAACATATCAATACCATCATACAAAACATTAATTGAACACTCTAGTGACATATTAACAATATTACTTTGCTTTTTTAATTCATTAAGTATATCTAAAAAATCCAAAAATGGTTTAGTGTATCTATAGAATGGATTAATCATAAATCCATTATCTTTAGCCACTTTAAGGCATTCCAATATTTCTCTTTCATGAGCTGGATGTTCTAATAAAACCGAAATACCTCTTTTTAACAAACTTTTAGCAACTTCAAAACCACGACCACCAGCACCAGAATTTGGAATTATAACACAAGCTAAATCGGCTATAATTCTATCATCATTAGCATCTTCAAAATACGGTATTTCTAATTCATCCGCCAACACTTTGGTACGCTTACTACCACTACCTAAAATTCCAGATATGTAGAAATCCTCCATTTTACTTATTGCATTAAGATATATCTTACCAAATCCAGAACCACAAACTAAAACACTCGTTTTTCTCATCATAAAACCTCTTCTATATTTGATTTATTTGTTTTGAAACAATAGGTAATTTATTCAACATGTCAAAAATCCCTTTATTATAAAACAAATCACAATACCTATTTATACCGACCACTTGTAAATCTCTTTCTAAAATCTCTTCTATTGCAGTATATATTATGTATGCTGTTATATAATCAGGATTTGGAGTAGAAAAAATAGCACCTCTACTACAGTAGTCTAATATACAATTTATATAAATTGAAACATTTTCAGAATATTCCTTATTAACATATTCTAAATCCCTAAAATTAATATCTTTATAACTATTCTCTCCCAAAGCTGTATAAGAGTATATATCCTTTATTTTATATTTTCTTCCGATATATTCGACTTCGTTAATTATATATGGAAATATCTTGCAAGTATTTAATTCAGATGGTATATAATTTGGATGCAGTTGTTCTGAATACTTTAATTCACCTCCTTTTATATTCTTCATGAAATATCCGTCAAAATTTTCTCTTTTTGCGTTTATGAAATCTTTTTTTGAACTATTAGAAAAATTGTATTCTCCACCATGAATTATTTCAATTTTATCAGGAATATCACTCATTTTTTCAATGAAATTCATTAAAATCACTCCAAGTAATCCTGGAATAAATCCTGTGTTTAATATTGCTTTGGAAGTAGATTTATCTTTAAAATGAAGCAACTTACCTCCACTTGGATCAATATAATATATATTTTTCCTTAATGCAGCATAATACATAAATTCACTTAATTCTGATGATGGTCCTGCTGTTCCCACCAGTATTGAAATATCCCTACAAAACAAATCTATTTTTTCTTCATCTCTAACATCAAAAAAATGACCTTTTTCATTTTTAACATTCGAGTTCTCGTTATATCCACATTTTACAGTGTATCCTTTTTCTTGTAATATCCGAATTAAAATGCTTCCAATTCTTCCACTTGAACCTAAAATCCCTATTACTTTATCATTCATCAATCTCCTCCATTATTAAATTAAACAATTGTTCTACATTGTCATAGCATTTATAATCGCAGTCAATAAAGTTAGGATTTCTATCTATAAATTCTATACTGTTTTTATGATAGATAACCATCTTACCTAAATATGGCTCATATATGTTATCTAAATTAGGAGATATAGCTACAATTTTTTTGAAAGCCTTCCCATCTATAATTTTTTGACTCGCAAAGTTTAATATTTTATTGAATTCATTACCAAAAACCAATATAATTTTCTCTTTGCAGTCATCTAATTCAAATAGATCCTTGAATGTTTTTACTTTTTTAAAATCAAATTTTGTTAATTCCAATTTTTCTACTATCTCATAATATGACTCACAATTTATATCTTCAAAAATAACAACTCCACTTGTTTTCAAGTTTTCATTATTATAATTCTTTTCAATATTATTCTGATTAAATTTTTTCCATCTCTTTTCATTTTTAATATACAGGATAATTTTATCAATTGTTCCATCTGATAAAGATACCCTTAACAATTCATCAAATTTAATATCATATTCTTCAGCATATAATTCCATTATATTTCCAGCTGCTTGAGATAGCATCAATGAATCAAATCCTAATTTTCTTAAATCGTCATCTAAATTCAAACTCTCTATAGCTCCAACATCTTTATATATTTTTACTATTGCACTAGAAAAACTTTCACTTGTATTATGTGATTTTATTTTTTTATCCAATATATAATTGTATATATCTTGTAAATTACATTCAGATAAAGACATTTTTAATAATTCATCAAACTTAATGTCATAAGTATTTCCATATAAGTTAATTATCTTTCCAGCTGCCTGAGACAATAATAACGAATCAAATCCAATATCCCTTAAATTATCCTTCTCGGTTAATCTATCTACTTCTCCTATCTCCATATATATTTTTAACAGTGATTTAAACATATGATTTTCTTTATATTTTCTTTCTTCATCATTAGACTTATTCTCATTTTCAAAGTCATGTTTAAAGGATGAATCTTGTGTTTTCTTATAAATATCTACTAATCTTTTTTTATCAATTTTTCCATTTTGTGTTAAAGGTAACATATCTACACATATAAATTCACTTGGAATCATATACTGAGGTAACTTATCTGCTAAAAACTCTTTATAAGTCTGTTTTCTATTATCATTTTTTCTCATAACAAATATTTTTTGTCCAAAATTTGAATAAAAATTATTTGAATTTCTATCTGGAATAGATAATATTAAATCTAAATTACAAGATTTGATACTTTCTTCCCATTCCTCTTCTGAGTAAAAAATATTACCACTTTTTGCTCTGTTGTCAGTATGCTTTGGCATCATAAATGCCTGTGAAATATCTATTTCTATATGTTCACCTACTGGATCTGCAATTATAATAATGCCACTATCCGACAGCATCTCATTTAAAATAGAAAGTGAGTTGTCAATATTAATAACATTATTCAATACTCCAACTGCAACTATAACATCAAACTTATTACTATTTATCTCCTCATCTACATTATTTAAATCAAAAATTCCAGTATTTATATATGGATATTTTTGTTTTATGTTATTCAAAAAAAATGCTGAAACATCTGTAAATAGATATTTATAGTGTGTATATTCATTTTCTGCAAATTTACTAAGTATAAAATCAGTTGTGGCTCCTATACCTCCTCCTACCTCTAATATATTTGCACAGCTAGTATCTTTCAAATGCAAATAAACTACATCTGATATTATATTATTAATATATTTAGAAATAATAGTTTGTTTGTAAAGAATTTCAGCAATATCTGTATTTCCACCTGGAAATAAATTCACTAGTGGATTCATTTTTCCTGACAACAACTCACAGAAATTTTCTGCATGTTTTTTTATATAGTTAGTAACAGATTCCGGAGCAACAATGCTATAGTCTTTACATAACTTATCCCATAAATCATTACTCATAATCTTATTCCTATCTACAAATGTATCTTCTATTTTTTTTATATAATCATGTTGCTCTAAATATAGCAACATTTTATCTAATATTGGCTGATTCTCTTTAGTTACGCTTGTTTTGTTCAATATTGACCAATATTTTTCTAATTTGACTGAAAAAATTTCATGATTCTTCAAATTGTCATATACTGATTTTAATATTGCATCATTTAAGCATCTATTGAAATCTTCCACATTAATATTTTTATCGTTATAATCAATTTTATATACATCCAAATACTTTTTTATTAAATTCTTTTCTATAATAAAAGCTATAATTTTATTATCTATCTTTAAAACAAAGCAATTTTCCACTGTATTTGACTTTAAAAGTTCACTTTCTATTTCAGATATTTCTATCCTATATCCATTTATTTTTATTTGATTATCCATGCGACCTAGAAATTCAATTTCGCCATTTTTTTGATATCTCCCCAAATCACCAGTTAAATAATAACGCCAGTTTTGCTCATTATCACAAATAAATTTTTCCTTTGTTATAGTTTCATCATTCAAATAACCTTCTGCTAGAGAGTATCCTGCAATTGCTATTTGGCCAACAGAATATATCTCACACTCATTTAAATGTTTATCAATAATAACAACAGATTGTCCATCTAAAGGTTTCCCATACAATATTGAAGGTAATTCTCTAACTTTAGGATTTATTTCATGATAAATAGACCATATCCCTCCTTCGGTTGCTCCTCCTAGACTGAATATCTTACTATTAGGAAAAATTCTAATTAATTTTTCAGGTAATTTTACTTTAATAACGTCTCCAGATAAAAGACTAGATCTTAAGGAAGGAAAAACATCTCTTTCTCTACAAAAATGCTCCAATAACTCTGCCTGTGCAGGTACTGAATTCCACAATGTAATTTCATATCTTTTTATTAATTCACCCCAATGAGATGGATCATTTTTTCTATCAGAATCTGGGATAACAATCATGCCACCTACTCCTAACAATGAAAAAATATTAAAAACAGATAAATCAAACGAAGCTTCTGAAATAGCCAATATCCTATCCTTCGAGGTAAGTTTGATTAAATCATTTATGGCAGTAAGTGTATTTAATACAGCTTTATGTGTCATTACAACACCTTTAGGAGTGCCTGTTGTTCCAGAAGTAAAAATTACATACGCAATATCTGAAATATATTTATTTTCAACAATATCAAATGAATCATACTTTTCTAATGCTTCATTAATTCTATCTTCATCCAAAACAAAATTCACTTTAGCTTTATTTAATATTTTTAATTGTCTCTCATTTGGCTGGCTAATATCAATTGGCAAGTAAGAAAAACCACTCATTAATATTCCTAAAATACCAACTATTTGATTATAATTTTTATCTATTTTAACCCCTATATATGGAACTTCATCACTTGTCCAATTATTAATAATATAAGCCGATACTTTCAAGGCATCATAATACAGTTTTTGATATGTATACTCTTTGCCTCTGTATACTATAGCTATTCTGTCTGGGTGTTTTATTGATTGTTCAATAAATCTATCTTGTATACGTTCTTTGTTAGAAACATCTTTGTGGTTATTATAAAATTTTTCAAGCGAAATTATATTTTTTTCTAAATCATTTTCCCATGAAAATGAATTTCCAGCAACTTCTGTAAGAAATCTTTCAAAACGCAAAAACATAGTATCAATTAGAGCGTCATCAAAAATCCCTTCCCTTACATCCCAATTTACAGATAATGCTCTATCTGGATTCAGTCCACTAACATCTTCAACTATTTGACAATCTACCCATACTTGAGGAGTCTTTGTTATCCCATACTTAATATCTAGACTTCTGCTATCGTTCTGCAAAACACCTGTAAACACAAATGGAGAGATAAAATCTGCATTATTAGTTAATTTTTTTAAATCACTAATAACATCGATACCAGAATAGTTTCTATGATCTAAATCATCTATTAACTGTTCAAAAATGGACCTAGAATACTTCAAAAAACTTTTTGTTTGTTCAAAATCTACTTCAAGTATATTTACATCTGTAAATTCTCCTACAATATTTTTACTATCTAGCACTGGTAATCTATTTTGTATTGGTATGTTTAATAAAAATTTTTTGTTCTCACTCCATAAACTAATAATATACGAATATGCGGAAAGAACAACAGACGAAAGCGTTAAACCATATTTAATAGACTTTGTTTTTAATGATTCTAAACAAGAACTATTTAGATAAAAAGTATGGCGTTTAAACTCATTTCCTATGTTTATTTTTGGAGATAATCTTCCACTCCTAGGTAGTCTAGGATATGATGGAAAATTATTTATTCTATCATTCCAATATTTTTTATCTTCTGATATTCTATTATCATTATACTCACCAACTAAATCTAAATAATCAAAGAAATCTCCTTGTTTTTCAACCAATAATTCACCGGATAATAAAGCTTTTAACTCTTTAAACAGAATTTGTACACTCCCAAAATCTACAAATAATAAATTTACAGATAAATGTAATATATTACATTTTTTTGTTTTTACTACAATTCCTTTGAAAGATTTATTAAAAACTTTATAATCTGTACTTTTTAACTCTTCACGTATAATAGAAAGTCTATTCTTGATATCATGGTCTGTAGAATTAGAAAGATCAATCACCTCTATGTTATCAACATAATCACACCCGTTTATTTTACACCTACCATTAAAAATGCTTGCTCGTAACATCTCATGCCTATTCACTAAAATTTTCCATGAGTTTAACAATTTATCAGTATCGCAATCTTCTAAATATATTTCTAAATACCCTTGGCAATCTACACCTCCCCATTTTATGTCATTTTGAGAGCCTATATAATAAGAATGCTGCATGGGTGTAAGCTCATGTATCTTAATATTTGTACTATTGTCATCTATAACCATTTTCATTAGATTTCCCCTTCAAAAATATCATCGTCATTTAATTCTATCTTATCTAAACATTTTTCTACAAAGTCTATTGGTGTAACAAATAAAAACACGGATTTAAGTTTTATATTTATGGCATATCTTTGATTTAATATTGAGATAAACTTTGTTGCATTAAGACTATCTAAACCTCTTTCTAATAAGTTATCATCTTTATTGATATCTTCATTTAAAATTTCGCACCAAATATCACAAATTTTTTTCACTTTTATATCTTTCTTACTTTTCATAAAATTAACCTATATCCTTTCTCATTTGCAACATAACCCACTTCAATATACTTTCAATAGCTTCAGTGTCAATTTCTCCACCGATATCTTCAAGTGGAGACTTTACTTTTTGTAAAGAATGACCTAATCCTGGGAATAGCTTTATATCTATGTTTCTATTTATTTTCTTTGCAAACTCCACGCTCTCCACAGGATTAATCCATCCATCATTAATTCCGTGTAATATAAATACAGGTTTATCAAACTTACTAAAAATATCTAAATCTCCATTCCACGAATCGAGAAAAAAATTTTCCACATAATTTGCAATGTTTAACGAATTATCTCCTATTTGTTTTGCGACATTCCCCCAATCTTTTTTTATGTTTATTACACCATCTGAATTTGCATCAATTCTATCGTTAAACTTCAATATTCCATTACTCGCTTTCCTTAATAATATTGTACTAAATGCAAACGAAACAGAAGAAGAATTTAATTCATATCCTTCAAAATCAGATACATTTACTAAGCCGTCGTTATCTCTATCTATTTTTTCTAACTCCATAGTAACTAACTCTTCTAATATATATTGGAAGTAAGAATTCCAGCCTTTAGCAACACCTGATTGCAATATCAATCCGTCTATCCCATCTACTTCTTTGATAATATTAGCTATTACTCTAACTCCTTCACTCCAACCATAGATATAAATCTTACCTACATCATTCCTATTTTTTAAATACTTTGTTACACAAATAGCATCCTGTATTATTTTATCAATTTGATAACCATAATTTTTATTAAACCTAAATGTACTTACACCATTTCTCAAAAGCTCATCCGATATTATTTTGAAATTTTTAGAAACAATCCTATTGGAAAAATAAACTGTTCCATCTTTGTCACTTTCTCCAGAGCCATGAATAAATAAGACTATATCTTTTTCATTGTCTTTATGTTTAATATCATATTCAAATTGACCTGTTATATTTTTTTCAGCTCCCTTTATAATAATTTTTTCGACACAAATATTTTTCATCACATTATCTCCTTCATCTATAAAATCTTTAATTTCATATTGTATAATAATTTTATATAGTTATTGAAAAGCGTTTCAATATACTCTTTTTCAAATAGCTCTTCTACATAATCCCAAGAAATAACCATAGACTTTCTTATTAATCTAATATGATGATCTATTATCACTTGAGGTGTTTTACTAATAGAATAATTTTCTGTAACAAATTCCTCCATAGTAGTATCTTCTTCTATTACACTAGTCAAAACAAAAGGAGATACTGTTTGCCCTAGCTTATTTTGTTTTATATACTTAAATGACTCCATTCCGTCATGTTCAATAAATTCTAATATTTCTAAAATAGAATTTCTAATATTTTTTAAATCATCACAAAAATTTCCACTTTTTGTATAATTCAAAACTGCTATATTAGAAAATTCACCAATTATATCATTTTCATTTTCAACAATGTTTTTTCTTCCATTCATAGTTAATATTATTGAAGATCTTTCTTTACCACTAACTTCAGCTAAAAAGGCAGCGTAACAAGTCGCAATATACATAGTCGGTGTATATCCCAATAATCTAAGTTTGCTAAATATTTCTTTAGTTTCATTTACAGTAAATTCATAGCTAACTCTTTTAAATGTTGCTTTTTTTATTTCCGAAAAATCTCTTTTATATTTCAATTCTGGGATAATATATTTTTTCATTCCATCCGAAAGATACTTATGATATTCTTCCGTTTCCAAATTATCTAAATATAAACTTTCTTTTCTTTTATAGATGCTGTAGTTAGTTCTTACACTCTTTTTGTATATATCTAAAAAATATCTATCAAAGATTTTCTTGATTAAGTTGTTAGCACTCCAAGCATCTAATACTATACAGTTGAATATAAAATACAATCTATCATCGCCATTTAAATCTTTATGTACATAAAAATCAAAAAGTGGCCAATCATAATACGAATATTTCTTATCAAAAATTAGATTTCTAATTTCAGTATAATCAAGATTGTTATCAAGTTTTTCTATTTTATACTTATCGAATGTATCAAAAATTACATACTTATTAATATCAACAAAAAAACATCTTAAACCTTCATTTTCAAAAATCAATTCATTTATTATTTTCTCAAATCTTACTATGTCTATATTGTTTATGCTGTATTCTATATAATAAGCACAATTAGTTCCGCCCAATTCACAGTCCGTATCCATCCCTAAAATATATGATTTCTGGATAGAACTTAACTCTATTCCATCATTAATATTTTTTAATACTTTTATAAACTGATTTTTATTTTTTCCTATATATTCTCTAAACTCAGAAATAAATTTATTACTTATTCCATCCATAGCTTTATATTTTATTTTTTCATCATCTAAATATAGTCTAATATTATTTTCTCTTAAATAAATTATATATTTTAAGACACATACATCTGATATCAATGTCAACCTCCTATTTCCTTATAGAAAAAATAATTTCAGCAAGCTCACTAGGAGTAGGTTTCTCAAAAATAGTTTTGATGTTAAGTTGAACATCAAATTTTTCATTTAGTAGTCTAACTAATCTAACGACTTTAAGAGAGTCTCCTCCTTCAATAAAAAAGTTACTATTATTACTAATGTATTCTGTTGATAAAACTTTTTCAAATAATTCTATTACCTTATATTCTATGTCATGACATTTGCTTTTTTGTACAATATCCACATTTTCATATAGGTTCTTCTTTATAATTTTATTTGAAGATATTACTTCTATCTCAACATCATCTGCATCTAAATTATCAACATAAATATTATCCCAATTATCATTTTGAATCATTAAGTCAATAATATTTTTATAATCGTCAAATATTTTTACAATAGTATTTTCTTCAAACAATTTTTCTATATAATCCCAAGATAAATATAATCCTCCTTTTAAAACAAACACTTGATGATCCAACCAAACTTGAGGTGATTGAGAAATACTATAACTTAGATTATCAATCCACTTTTCTTCTCTAATGTCATCTATGCCAATTCCACTAGTGAATACAATTGGCATTACTGATTCGATATAATTATTGGTTTTTTTTCTTATTTTTCTTTCAAATTCAATTGAACTATATAATGAATGAGAGATATCATCTAGTAACTGATTCTGAACATCAGTGATTTTAGAATATAAACTTTCTCCACTTTTTTCTTTAATTTCCAATAAGTTTAAAGTTGTAAAATCACCTATCACACCATTTATATCATTATGGAGTTGCTCTCTATCAAATCTCGTAATATTTAATGCAAAATGTTTGTTATTTGACCATTTCTTAAGTGTTTCACTATATGCAGTAATAAGTGCAGCACCGGTTGTAACTTCATATTTTTTACAAATTTTCTTAAAAATATTCCATTTATTTTCAGATAAATAAAATTCTTTTCTTACAAACCTTACTTTTTTAATGTTTCCTTCATAATCAATTAATGGTAGTTTAGGATATTCTGGAAAACTCTCAATTCTACCTTCCCAATAATCCTTATCCTCTATATATTTTTTTGTATGTTTTAGCTTTTCTAAGGCTAAAACATAGTCTCTATAGCTTATATTAATATCCGGAATTAACTTTCCATCATACAGCATTTGCCATTGCTTTAGCACATAGAACATACTCCAGCCATCAAATATTATGTTTTCAAACCTAACATGCAGTTTGACAATGTCTTTTTTTAGCTTAGTCACCCTAACTTCAAATAAAGGCCATTTATCATACTGTATTATTTTATTATAAATTTCATTTCTGATTGTATTGATTTTATTCAAAACTCTATCTTCTTCAATATCACTTAAATCAAAAACTCGAATTTTATAGTATGGAACATTAGACAGTATCTGTTGCTGTCCTTCATTCAAGATTATAGCCTTCATCATGTCATGTTTTTTTATTAATTCATTAAAAGACTTTTCTAATTTTCCGATTTCTATATTTTTCAACTCTAATTCAAAATAACAATTAGTAGATATATCACTTAAATTATGCCCACCATTCTTTCCTATCCAATAGGCAAACTGTATATCAGTCAGCGGAAAAGGCTTATATCTATTATCTATATCCATTAAAATCTGATTCTTTAATCCTTCACTATAAATATGCTGTTTTTTCCTATTCCCTACTACATTAGATAATTTTTCTATCGTCGGATTCTCAAAAATATCTTTTACTGAAATCTTAATATTATACAAACTGCTAATCTTTCCTGCTATCTCAGTCGCAGTTAGAGAATCTCCGCCTATATTAAAATAATTATCTTTCTTAAAAATATTTCTATTAGATAAAACATTCGACCATATTTCACATAAATTTCTTTCTATATCACTATATTCCTCATTTTGTTCTTGTATACTTTTTTTACTTTTGTAACAATTTCGACTCAAATTTCTTAATTTTTTCCTATCTATTTTCCCATTTTTATTTAATGGAAATTCCTGTATCGTATAATACATATCTGGAATCATATATGATGGTACTAATTCTTTTAAAAATTCGTTCAACTGGTCTTTTTTCAATGTTTGTTTATTTTGATTCAACGCAACTATCACCATGTTTCCACTAAATTCAAAATTGTTTCTTTCCGTCGAATACATAATGTCATAATTAGAATCACTTAAAATATCAGTTACCTGTTCCATAGTAACAATAGGTTCAATTTTTTCATTCGAATCATTTTGATTCTTTGATAAATCAATCATTCCGAGAATAGTTTCCTGAAATATGCTTGTATTTTTAATCTCTGTTATTAATAATAGACCTCTAGAGGTAAGTACTTTTGATATATCAAATCCAAAATTCAAAAGATTATTTCGATGAATTGAATTAATAGAAATAACAATATCAAAACTGTTATCACTAAATTTTTTGACAATCTCCCCTTTTACTACTTCATATTCAAAAAAATCTTTTTCTAATAATTCTTTAAAGTCATTTCTATAAAACTCAGAATTATCTACATACACATATTTTGCTATATTGCCCTCTAGCTCATTAACTATATCCGAAGTAATTTCTATATTTCTTGTCCCTAATTCTAATAATCTAATCTGCCTTCCATTAAACTGTTTCTTAACCTGCTTTATTATCTGTAAAATATTTTTCTTTAGTTCATCATATCCAACAAAATTTTTTAATATATCATAAAATCTAAAGTTTCTTGAGTGTAAAACTTCCAAAGGCATTTTTTCGTCAGATAATATATATTTGATATCAGGAACTATTTTTAAAAAGTAGGAATCTATTTTTTCTAATTGTTCATTTTCTATTTTTGCAAATATATTTTCATAATTATTACATCTGTGTACATCTCCATCTAATTTTAAAATATTAAATTTCTCTAAAATATATATCCAACTAGAAATAATCTTTTTACCTTTAGTAGATATAAATAATGCATGCTGTATTTCTTTTTCTAAATTAGTATTAGATGAAAAATCTATCCCAATGTCTTTAAAACAGTTAATTATAAATCTTAAACACATTCTATTGAGATTATAAACAAAATCATCATAATTCATAGATAATTTTCCTACGTCCACTATTTTTTTCAAATCTGTTCCTAAATTCTTATATTCCTGCGCAATGCCATTATAATCATCGTTAATGATATCTTCTTTTAGTTTCACAAAAGAAATCAATCTTTTATTGGAGTTATTATCAGAAATATAATCAACAATAGTATTTTCTACATCGGGAAATTTTCTTATTGCCTCTTCAATTTCACCAAGCTCTATCCTATGCCCTTTAATTTTAGTCTGACTATCTTTCCTACCCAAAAATTCAATAGTTCCATCATTCCACGTTCTTCCATTATCCCCAGTTCTATACCACCTTATCCCATCTTGTTCAAAATACTTTTTATTCGTTAATTCTTCGTCACCATGATAGCATTTAGCAACACCCACTCCTCCGATAAGAAGTTCACCTTTAACATAATTAGGACAAATTCTACAAAACTCATCCACAACTCTATACACTTGATTTTTTAAAGGTCTGCCATATGGTATTGAAATCCAATCTTTTGGTATTTCTCTTGGTACATTCAAATAGTTTGACCAAATAGACGCTTCCGTAGCCCCACCCATAGCCACAACTATTGAATTTATATTTTCACTAATATCATAGAATCTTTCTGGTAAATTTATAGCAATCCAATCTCCTGAAAGCATAACGATTCTAAATGGCAATTTTCTATTTTTACCTTCTGCCATAGTTACTATCATATCAAACAAAATCGGCACAGAATCCCATATTGTAACCTTATATTCATCGACTAAATTTAACCATTCATCAGGATCTCTGTAGTTCTCCTCACTTGTTGTAATTACTGTCCCACCGGCACTAAGTATTCCAAAGATATCATAAACAGATGGAATAATTGTATTCTCTATTTTCAAACAGTGCTTGCATTTCCTTTAAGCTACATTTTATATTTTTATGATGCTCCACTTATCTCACCTCCTTGCAACATTCCACTTTGTTTTCCATACATTCTGATTGACCGACTTTTTCTTGATAGCCCTTTAATTTATCCATTACTGAAGTTTTTTCTCTTTTATCCAAATCTCCAATATTTTGTACCTTGCTGTCTCTAAAATCGGCATCGTACCTGTCTGCTACACCGTCCAAGTCCATATCCTTGGCAAGCGGATCATAGAAATTTCCATCTTCATCGATCGCAAGTCCAAGTACCGCCTTTAACTTCTCTTCATCAACATATATCAATTCATTAAAATCCCAAAAAGCAATCCCCTCCTTTATTTGTACCAGCTCCTGCCTGCTGCTCGCATCTTGCGGATCATAGGTGTAAGAATAGCTATCAATCAGAGTATTGTCCACATAGGTGTTGAGCGTATAGTTCACCAGATCCAAGGTTGTTTGGATTTCATGCTGTTCATCCGGCGTAGTTGTATAGGCAATTCCGATTTCACTTAGATCTGGAAACATCGCATCAAAATCCTCTACCTTATGTGCTTCATCATACTCCCTGTTCAAGAAATGAATCAGCTCTTCTTTTACTTCTTCCAACAGAGGATTTTTCTGTCCATTCACATCTTCCTTTTGTCCCATATCAAGCAAATGATTTACTTCCGCAAGTCTCAAAGTCTTTTCTCTTAGAAGATCTGCTTGTGGGAATTTCTTTTGGATCTCCAACTTTGCAGTCTCAAGCTGTTTTTGTGTTTCATCAAGTTTTCCCAAGGTCTGCTCCAATCGTTTCGGCAGCCTGTCCAAGACATTATCCATTCGGGTTATGTTTCCGATCTCGTCTGTTCCGAACTCTCCGTAATGGTTTTCTTCTCCCTTGAGATTGAATTTATACTGATTGGAGAAACTGTCATAATATGCCAACAATTCAAAGTTTCGATACTCTCCGAGTTTTACTTCTTCTCCCCTGAAATCATCCGTCTTTTTTATTCCTTTGATCCTGTTTATCAAAAACTCTCCGGCTTCTTTTTTATCCGTATATTTTCGTCCACTCAAAGTTAAAGAAGTGAATTTTGAACTTGATTCTTTTCCTTCTTTTTTCTCTATTTCCTTTGAATTTTCTACGGTATGTTCCAAAGTGGTCTGAGCATATTCTTCTGTTTCTTTCACTCTTTCTTCTTTATATGGCTCTACTCTTTGAATGTCCTGTTTTAGATGTTCTATTTTTTTCTTTAAATCTTCAATCTCTCTCGGATATACCTTTACAACCTTATCCTCCATTTTATATAAATTGGATTTAAAGTTGGACTCCAACATTTTAAGTTTGGACACTTCCACATCCAGATCCATTTTTTCACGAATAAGCGGATTTCCCGTAGCAAGTGCCTTAATTTCGGCATAATTTAAAGTCGCTTCATCTACATCTTCCGCCACTCGAACCGGTGTCTTGCTCGTCATAATTTGGGAGATATATTTCTGTTTATTTTCCAATGTTTGGAAGAGGTAGGCATCAAAGGTATTTTCCGTTACATATCGGTAGATATATACCTCCTCATTCGTATTGCCGAATCGAACAATTCGACCCGCCCTTTGCTCCAAATCCGCAGGTCTCCAGGGCACATCGAGGTCATGGATGGCAATGAGCCGATCCTGACAGTTGGTTCCTGCACCCATTTTTTGCGTTGACCCAAGAAGTACCCGTATTTCTCCTTTTCTCACCTTATCGAATATTGCATCTTTTTCCTTGTTGTTCTTTGCGTTATGGATAAATTCAATTTCGCTCTCAGGAATCCCCATAGCGGTAAGCTTATTCTTCATATCATCATAGATGTTAAATTCCTTGGATGGTGTGGATAGATCACAAAAGACAAGTTGAGCCGCTTTTTCCTCACTGTATTTATTCCAAACAGCAAACACATTTTTTACACAAGCGTTGACCTTGGAGTTTTCATCATCCGGAAGCAAGGGATTCATCAGCCTTTGGTCTAATGCCATTTTCTTTCCGTCGTTGGTGATCTTCAGCATATTATCCTCATCCGGTCTTACCATCTTACTTCTTACTTTATCCGCTCTCTCTGAGAAAGTTTCAAGGATCTGTTTTTGTTCCTGCGTCGGCTGGGTTTTAATGGTTTCATAGTGTGCGGTCGGTACAGGAATATCCAACACATCGGATGTTTTAATATCCATAAATTGTTTGACCGTATTCATCAGCTCCGGCAGATTATAGAACTTGGCAAACCTTGTCTTGCTTCGGTAGCCGTTGCCTTCAGGATTTAATTCAATCGCCGTTATGGTTTCTCCAAAGGTCGATGCCCAAGAGTCAAAATGTTGAAGGTGCATATTCTTTAGCTCCTCATACTGAAGATAACGCTGCATAGTATAAAGCTCTGCCATAGAATTACTTACAGGGGTTCCTGTTGCAAATACAATCCCTTTATTATTTGTAATCTCATCCATGTACCGACATTTCATCAGCATATCGCTCGATTTTTGCGAATCGGTGTTTGTAATTCCTGCGACATTTCGCATTTTTGAAAAGAGATACAAATTTTTGAACGAATGTGCTTCATCCACAAAGAGCTTATCGATCCCCAATTCTTCAAAGGTTACCACTTCATCTTTCTTGTAATCGTCATTGAGTTTTTTGAGTTTCGCCTCCAAACCTTTCTTTGTTTTTTCAAGTTGCTTAACCGTAAACTTCTGGTCTCTGTCCCTTTTGTACTCACTGATAAATTCCACGATTTCATCAATTTGGCTTTGCAACTCATACTCTTGTCTTTCTTTACTAATGGGAATTTTTTCGAATTGACTATGCCCGAGGATGACTGCATCATAATCACCGGTTGCAATCCTTGAGCAAAATCTTTTTCTTTTATCCGGTGTAAAGTCTTTTTCCGTTGCACAAAGGATATTGGCTGCCGGATAGAGTTCATTAAACTCTCTCCCAAATTGTTCCACAATATGATTGGGAACGACAAACATCGCCTTACTGCTCATTCCAAGTCTTTTTGATTCCATAGCGATTCCTATCATCTCAAAGGTCTTTCCTGCACCGACTTCATGAGCAAGCAGGGTATTTCCGCCAAACAGTCCTCTTGCAATTGCATCTTGCTGATGCACCCTGAGCTTTATTTCCGGATTCATCCCGTCGAACGGAAGATTGCTGCCATCATACTCCCTCAACCTGATGGAATTAAATCGTTCGTTGTACTCTTTTACAAGTCTCTCTCTTCGCTCTACATCCTCAAAGATCCAATTCTTAAATTCTTCTTTGATCAGTTCCTGTTTACTCCTTGCGAGCATCGTTTCCTTTTGATTTAGTACCGATGTTTTCTTTCCGTTCTCATCCACGATTTGATCATATACATTGGTATCTCTAAGGTTCAAAGTGTCTTCAATTAGCTTATATGCACTTGCTCTATTTGTTCCGTAAGTGAAATTGGCAAGGTCATTTCCTTTATCTATACTTTTGCCCTCTACTTTATATTCTCCCGTAAAATTGGTATATTTGATATCAATGTTCCATCTGTTTGAAGCAGATGTCTTTAACAAATGAAACATAAAGCTCTTATAGTCCCTCTCCGGTATCCAGGTTGCTCCCATTCTAACGGTTATTTCACTTGCCTCCAGTTCTTTCGGCATTACTTCGAGCAGTTTTTCTTTTTGGAAATTTAGATTTAACAGTTCATTTCGTAAAACTTGATTTTCTTCTTCAAGATGTTTTTCTGTATCATTTATCTCAGCTTCATTCTCACTTTTCTTCGCTGTTTCTTCCTTTTGGGGAATCTCCTGTTCAATATTTTTTATATAGGCATCGATGACTTCTATCTTCTCTCTGATATTTCCACTAAGGTATTCATCTGCACTGACATAGGATCTTGAAAAATCTCCTAAATCTATAGCCGATAAAAATGGAGTGGTATCGGTAGGCTCAAAGCGATCAAGATTTAGAAAAATCTCTCCTTTCAAACCTTCTATGATTTCTTTCCTTGATTTTTCGGTCAGTTCTTCCATATAGTCAAAGTGTACGTTTCCTTTTTGTGATATGGAGAGAATAAGTGCTTCTGTCAAATTATCTGTATGAGCGATTGCAACGGCTTTTTTTATCGTCCTTTTCGTAAAGATGTCCGATTTCCCGATGAAGTTGCCTTCTTTATCCAAATCTTCCAAGGTGGATACCAAGGAGTAATTCGCATCTTCCCGAAACAGCTTTTTATTATTCTTGGAATTGAGCAAACCATATTTTTGGGAGAAGTTGTCATAAAGTACATTTAAGATTTTTTGCTCTGCCTTGATTTCCTCATCTGTATAATCTTCTTTTTGAAAGGTAATGACTTTCCGAAGTGCCTTTTCTATTTCAAGATAAGCCTTTACCTTCTCTTCGTCGAATGCTCTTAACTTCACTCTTTGCATGATGGAATTTTCTCTGAAATACACTTTATCTTCAATAACGGCATAGGAATAGTTTTTCACACTGTCATCCGCCAAAATGGTTTCCGTTTCCAGTTCGTTATTTATCTCCGCTTTTTCATAGCTTCCTTGGATATGCTTTACGGCATGATCCAGTTGTTCTTTGAGTGTCTTGCTCTCATCCGCAATACAAGCAAGGCTTGTTCCGAATCTGCTGCTGATCTCCTGCATCTTTCCCATTATCATCTGAGGGTTCTCTACAAAGTATTTGTTATAAGTCAAGCCCTTTTCGTCGGTATCGAGTTTTATCCAATCCTCATCTGATTTTAGTAATCTGTCTCTTTTCTTCAGGAAAAGTATATCGCTTGTTACCTCGGTTCCCGCTTCGCCTTTGAATGCGTTATTCGGTAACCTGACAGCTCCTAAAAACTCCGCTCGTTCACTGATATATCTTCTGATATCTTCACTTTTTTTATCCATCGTTCCGGATGAAGTTATAAAGGCCACTACTCCACCGGAACGTACTTTATCCAATGTTTTGGCGAAAAAATAATCGTGAATCAGAAAGTTGTTTTTCTCATACTCACGATCATTTATCTTAAATTCTCCAAATGGTACATTTCCTACCGCCACATCAAATAGATTGTTTGAAAATCTTGTTTCTTCAAAACCCTTTATCTGTATGTTGGAATTTGGATATAGCTTGCTTGCTATCCTACCGCTTATACTGTCAAGTTCTATACCATAAAATTTACTTTTTTGCATATTTTCAGGAAGATTTCCGAGAAATCTCCCGGTTCCCATACTTGGCTCTAAGATATTTCCGCTTTCAAATCCCATATTGGATAAGGCTTGATAGATGCTGTCAATCACTACCTTTGGCGTATAAAAGGCGGTAAGGGTAGATTCTCTTGCTGCATCATACTCAGATGGTGATAAGTTTTCTTTTAGAAAATCTCTTGCCTCTTGCCATTGTCCCTGTTTTTCTTCATCAAACACATCCGCAAGTCCTCCCCAGCCTACATACCTGCTTAATATATCCTGTTCTTCTTTGGTTGCATGTCGATGTTCTTCCTCCAGCAGTTTCAACACTTCTATTGCCTCAATATTATTTTTCAGTCGCTCGGATGGTGGTAAGACTTCATCTTCTCTTGTGATTTTGTAATTGACGGGTGGGATTCTTCCCATATATTCCTCATTGGTATATGATTCTTCTTGTTGTAACTCTTCCTTTGTTTTTAGGGTTTCTTCTACCTGAAAAAACTCATCTTTTCCCGGCATAGTTTCATATTTACCAAGCATATCCATCAAAGTCATCTGCTTGGTTTCCATGTTTCTTTCACTCTCGTTTTCGTTTGACTGAAACGGTTCAAGAAATTCTCTTTTTGCATAAAGGTTTGCAACCGGTCTTTCCTGAGTATATAAAACTTCCGTCAGCAGTTTTTCTGTATTTGAGACAAGTTGTAGCCTGCTCATTCCAACGGGATTAAAATTATTTCCAGTAATTTCATATTCTTTATTTTGAAAGAGAACAGAAAGTCCTTGTTTGTTATAATCTTCAATATCTAACAAAATAAGATCTGCATCATTGATACTTTGTTCTTGTAGCTTCTCTGTTGTAGATACAATCTCCAAATCAAGTTCACTTTCATTTCTAAAAGGAATAATTTCGCTACCCGTTATAAAGCCGTTTAAATAGCCTTCATTATCATCTAATTTTATCGTTTTATATGTTTTATAGTCCTGAATTTCTGAAATTATATATTCTTTACCTTGATATTTTACCTGCATACCTTCCTTATAGATTGACTTCTTTATCTGCTCTTTCTTTTCCTCATTGCTTTTTTCAATCTGCCAATTGATATAGCCTGTAAGCATAACACTTCTATGATTATCATCAAGAAGATAAGGAAGATTTTGTAGCATTTCATGATAACTCTCATATTGGATGGCTAGATTGGAACTTAACATATATCCGTTGTATCTTAAATTTTGTTTTAACTGCTTATTTTTCATATCCAAAACAAGCTCTGCCTCATATCCTTCTTTTTCATCAATGCTATCTGTTATATGCTCCGGTGCTTTTAAAAGATCTTCCGATATATTTTTTTCATCTAAAATAAATTCTTCGCTTTGAGGATGAAATTGATATTCTCCTACATCTTTTACCTCTTTAAAAATCAGAGCAGATAAAATTTCTTTCTTATCTCTTAACTCCAATACTTTTGCTTTTTCTTCTTCCGGTAAATTAACATTAAAATGTATTTCATTTTCTCGGTTGATATAGGCAATATTTTGATAGGCATCATCTATTTTTAAGTTTCTGTTATACACATAAATATCGTTATAATAATCAGGAAACTGTTCATTAAAACTTGCCACCTCAAAATCAAAACCGCCTTTTTCTTCCGTTACCTTATCTGATGAAATTTCATATAGCCCTTGATTCTCAAGATAAAATACATCATTAAGATCTGTTAGATTCACTTCTTTCATACTTGCAGCCATCTCATCAAAAAGTGCATCAATCTTGGTGCTTTCTTCAAAGGTTGTTCCTCGATATAGCGAATAAATCTTTCCTTCGACATTATCTTCTTTCGGATAAACACGAACTCCTGTTTCTTCTAAAGATATATCCTTTACTTTTTCCTTTTCTACAATCGAATAATAATTACCGACCTTAATAGCAATCTTATCTTCGGCAGTAGTCTTTGCTATGTCATTTTCTATCTCTGTTTCTAAAGTCTTTATCTTTTCTAAGAACCTATCAACATTACTGGAATAAATTAAGCTATCCGTATTATTGTATGTTACTCTATATTCACCATCATTATTTTTAAAAAAAGTAAAACGGGCTAAATCGGATAATTCTTTATCTTCCTCAAAAGGATTATATTCTTCAAGCTTTGAACCATCCGTATATACAAAATCTTTGAAATATGGGAATAACTTCTTATAATCTTCCTGACTTGATACCACTGTCATAGAATCATTTTCTAAAATATCCTTTAAGATATTATCTATATCTTCTGCACTGTGTTCTTTGGTTTCTCTGCTTATGTTCATCTGTTCATAAAGATACTGAAAATCTCTTTGGTTTACCTCATTTCCATCCCCGATATCCATTCTGAAGTGTTCTTCCACTTCTCCGTCTACAATATGATCAAAATAGAATTTAGAATAACCTACCCACTCGTCAGTCATTTCTCCATATTCATCTTCACCTACCGTTTTGTTATGAACTCTGATTTTTTCGTCAAGCTCTTTGATTTCATCAAGCAATTCTTTCGTAACAAGTTCTCCGGCATACTCTTTTTCTATAAGACCCAAACCTTCATTAAATTCCACAACCCAATAATCTCTATGATTCTCTGTTTTAAAACCAGATTCTTCTTTGAAAGGCTCATTTTTATCTACTATACTTTCTGTTATATTCTCCCTGTTTTTTGTCTGCTCTGTAAGTTCTTCTTTTTCTATATATCTACCGCTTTCAATAAGATTTTGTATCCTTTTTGCTGCCTGATTCCAGTTTAGAAAAATATCCTTACAATTTTCTTTTTCAAGCTTAATTCCTTTGGCATCGTGCCACTCATTACTCCCTCTTGCACCGGATAACGCATGAGAATGACCGCCTGTTCCGTATTCTTCTTTTAGAAAGTTTGCTTGTTCCCCTGTAGTATGACTTTCCTTAAAAAAGTTATATATTCTTTTCTTACCGTCAGAAATACCGCTGCCGTCTCTAAAGGTTTCATCAATTTCATCTTCTGTAATAAACCCCTTAATCTCTGAAATTTCCATCATATTTGAAGTAAAATCTTTTCTTGGTATCTCTAAATCTTGTAATCTTTGTAGAATATCTTGTGTTTTATGATAGTGGAAGCGTAATATACTTGGATCGATATCGTAGTCTTTCAAGAAGGTTTCATATTCTTTCTTGAGCGTATTTCTAAACTCTGCACTGCTTAGTTTTTCTGCCAACTCCTCGGTTTGATCCGGGAATCCGCTTTTTTCCGTTTGATTCAAAAGGGATAGATAGTTTTGCTTTACTTCATCAGCAAGATCCTTTTTCAAAAACCAAAGCATCTCCGCAAGTTCTTTTCGCTCGTGTGAAAAAGCTTCTGCCACTTCCACATTGGTGGCATATTCTCCCTGATCAATCAATTCCCCAATACGCTTGGCCGCCTCTTCCCATAAAAGGATCTGTGACGGCTCTTCTCTTGAAGATACATCATTGGATAGGCAGATCCCCTCTGTATCGTACCAAGCACAAACCTTGTTCCCTTCCACTTCATATCCGTTTCCGCCCTGAAAGTTCCTTTGAAGAAAATCAGCCAATTCTTCCACACTCTTACCTTTGGAATATTCTGCAAGAACTTTTAATCGTAGAAGATCCTCGTTTCCTCCATGAATCAAAACAGTATCAATTTCTTCTTGCCTTAGCGGTAATTGAAATCTTCCTTGCCTCCCTATATTTTGGGCAAAAGAAAAAGAAGCCGCTTGGACTTCTCCCTCTTCCTTCTTTGTATTTTCTTGCAGTTTGCTTTCTATACCCAGATGATTTGCTCCAGTGCCATCCTTGTGAGTGTCATGTCCAGATTCTTCTTCAGTCCTGCGTACTTCAAAAAATCTTCCGACTTGAGCTGATTGGTCAATCCCCAAGCCTCTATCATCTTTGGCTCTTGTATCTCTATAAAGTCTTCCGCTTGCTCCTGAATGTTCAGTAGGTGATCCATCAACGTTCCTTTGTAGTACATGATCTGATATCGGTTTTGTCTGTTCTCCTTGAGAAATTTCAGTCTTTCCTTCCCGAACCTTCTTAGCTTGCTCAGGTCGATCTCTTCCGGCATCTGAATATTGGGAATCAGAACTTCCTCTCCTGCCTCCATCTTCTCCAATCGGTAAGTCCCTCCCTGTCTCTCGAATGGACTTTCCTTGATGAGCGGAGTATAGATCCCTTCCTCCAGTAAATATTCCTTCTCTGCCAACATCACTGTTTCTTTCATCTTCCAAACCTCCTTCTAATGGGCTATCTATGTGTTCTTTTCTGCTTGTTCTATGTTCTGTTACACTATTATAACGCTCCTTATCCTTTTCTGTCTGCTCCTTTTTTTGAATTTCTTCCAACTTTTCTCTCTCATTGATTTTTCCAACCTCTCTTCCAATATCTATCAGCATTTCTTTTGAAAGCGATGAGATGTCTCCCAGCAAGCTGTCAATATCTTGTTCATACACAATGCCGGATAGTGGACGAAGCTTTTCTTCATCAATAGGCAGCTCAATTCCCATTCTTTGAGCAATTGCTACTTTGAGGGACTCTTGGATAAATTGGCTCAGCTTAATCTTTGTATATCGCCTCAGTGTATCATCGGTCAGTATATCTACCATCGCATAGAATTCTCTTTTGGTGTATAGGGAGATTAAGGAAGAAAGTTTTTCTTCCTGAGAAAAAATTAGACTGCTATTTTTTTCTTTAAAACTGTCAATCAGATGATCGATTGCCGGAAGATGTTTCTTACTATCATACTTCCATAGCTTTATTTCACTGATTTTATTTCCTATACTGACGGTTTGGCTCACATCAAAGATATATTTTACCCTTGCCTGATTTCCGCTTACATCGAGCAACGGTATTCCGTGTTCTCCTCTTTTTACCACTCTTCCAATGCTTGTCCAAAAATCATATTCCGCACAGGCGGTTGAATCCTTGTGGGTACTATAAATACTCAGTTGGTGCATATATGGATATTTATAGTTGTTTCCCATTGTTCTTAGAAACTCTTGATAGGCCTCTTGATCGTGCCTGATCTCCTCTAAGGAATGGGATAAAATATCGCTGATTTTTTCCATCGAATATCTTGGCATTTTATCCACCTCCTCGTTATTTTTTGAATACTCATCTTCTCTCCTTTCCTTGTTTCTTTTAAATTCGTTATTCTTTTGAATCTTTCCATAGGAACGATTCCAATCGTAAAATGTATTCATGGAACTTATTGCTTTATTTGCTATATAGTGAATATAGTCGGTTCCTGCTCTTTTTTTATACCATTTTTCTCTTTTCAGTCCACTATTTTCCATCAATAAAACAGCTTGTTCTACATCAGCGGTATAATAAAGCAGTCTTTGCAGCATAAAAAAATCAGCCTCCGATTGGCTGCCAAAATACGCTTCATAATTTCCATGATAAATTTGTCTTATATCCTCTCCGGTATAATGAAAATATCCGTTTTCAAAGAGTAGATCGAGTACATCATACGAAGATTGTTTATATCTTTGAATAAAAGAACTCTCTCTTGTTCTTGTAATTGTGTTATTCCTTTTTTCATTTCTTGTTTCTTTCTCTTCTCTTTGATTGCCCATATCGGGCATATACTTTTGATAAAGGGGCAATAACTCCTGCTTGATAGGTTTGACATGGCTTCTATCCTTATCTTTTATTACATTTCCGGTTACCGTAAAAAATCGCCCCTCATCATAGATCTCTAAATTTTTATACCTTTTTCTCTCTCCCGGAACATACCCCTTACCGATAAAGTGTAATCCTGTTTTGGATGGTGATACTTCGGCGTAGGTGGAAATCCCTCTTAAAAAATCGGCAGTCATAGATTTTGCGTCTTTATCTACCATATACTCCATCATCTCATCACTGACTTTATCAATGTCAATTCCGATATACCCATCACCTAAGAAAAATCCAAGTCCATCTCCGATATGTTGACTAAGCGCCTTCATACACTCTTCGTAGGAATGCCATGTGGATGGATCATTGGATTTTGCAGGTTTTGAATTTGGCATGATGGGAAGTTTTGTGTTTTTTCCTTCTCTTGGAATAATCTTATACAAACACCAGCGTTTTTCTTTTTTCAGTTTTTCCGGGATTGGTTCATAGGTCTTATGAAGAGAGGAATATTCCATCACAGCTCCATTCCTTTATCTTTTTTTGCTACCTTTTCTCCTTTCCCCTGTTCTTCCTGTCTGATTTTTTGCTGATTTTCCTTGAGTGCCTTGAGTACGGAGGGCTTTTTCTCTGCTGTTTTTTCATTCCTTTCCTTTGGCATTTTTCCAGTTTTATCCTGATCTTTACTCTTCTTATTTGTTGTACTTGTATGAACCGTTTCCTCTCTTGATGTTCCTTTTTGGCTTATTTCTTTTTTATCTTCCTTGGACATTGGAATACTTTCCTTATGTTCTTGATTTTGAGCGTTCTTATCAAGCTTTTCTTCATCTTTTTGAATTTCCTTAGAAAGATTGTCCAGCTTTTCCAGGCAGGTGTCCAGTTTCTTTTGCTGCTCTTTGATAAAATTCTGCATGGAAGCCACCAGTCCTTTTACTATCCCGATTTTCATCTGTACGAATTTTTCCTGTGTTTTCGTCAGATTGTAGGAAAGCTGATGTTTCATATTGTCATACAGATGTTTGATACTTCCAACCGCTTTTTCTTGCAAATGAACAAGGGTATTTCCAACCGCCTTGATATCTCGCACAATCAGTGAACTTAACCCTATATTTTCCATTTCATTTAATCGTTTGATCTCTGCTTTTAATCCGGTGATTTCGTCTTTGAGTGCTTTTAACTCCTCAATATTTGGATCAAAGTCCTTGTTTTGCATCTCCTCTTTCATTTCCTCGGCGATTGTAAGTTGCTGATCGGTATGTTCTTCTAAAAAGTCAGCTGTCTTTGTATATTCCGATTTAATCTCGCTCATGACTTCTTTTGCTTGTTCTTCCTGTTTTTGTACGTTTTCATTCTTCTTATCCATGTTTTCCTCCTTCGTTTTTTCAATTATTCTATTTCGTTGTTCTATCGAATCCATTTTAATTCGGTGCTACCGATATGTCCCACCTCCCATAGAAACCAAGCAAATGCTATAGCACTACTTTTATACTTTTCAAATTCTCCATTTTTAGCACAATTAAGTCTTTTAGAAAAGACATATACTCTTCGAGGTGGGTACTCCTTAAACAGTTCATATCTCTTTTGTCCCTCCAAAAATGCCAATCGAAACAGCATCGCAATCTTTACTTGTTTTCTTGAAATCTCAAGGGCATGCTTTAGAAACGGTTCTGCACAAAAATAGGGTGGATTGGTTACGATATCTAAGTGATTTTCTTGTACTGTAAAAAAATCAACTTCCTCTTCACTTCCATATCCTCTGTAACAAATATCTTCTGCTTTCACCTTATAGTTATGTTCTTCCAGGACTTTCCCGATATGTCCTTCTCCGCAAGCAGGCTCGTAGATAGGAGATATAAACTGTTCTCTTTTTAAAAGTTCATGAGTTGCCCTTTTATCTGTAGCATAAAAATCCATTTTCTCTCTGTCTTTACTGAATTTTATTAGCGTATCAAACATGGGCTACTCCTTTTTGTAATGAGATAGTTCATTTCTTATCTCATATTCTATTGTATTTAAAAATTCTTCCTTTGAAGATTTCCCCTGTGAAATATTCGCTAATTCCATTTCCCACTTTGCAGTTGTTTCCGCCGATTTAAAGGTATCTGCTACAATCGTTATAAGGCTGATTCCTTTATGTGTTGCAATCAAATTTTTCTTATCTCTTTCAATAAAGCCTTTGTAAATTAGATTTTCTATAATCCCTGCCCTTGTCGCAGGAGTCCCAAGCCCTTTTCGCTCTATCGGGATATCTTTTTCTAAAGCTTCACTTCCTGCAATCTCCATAGCCTTTAAAAGTGTATTTTCTGTAAAGTGCTTCGGAGGTTGAGTGAATTTTTCCTTAATCTCTTTATTTTCAATGTTTAGAACATCTCCAATGCTTACATTAGGAAGCTCCATGTCCTCATTCTTCTTGGACTTATATTCTCTCAAATACTTTGTAAAGCCTTCCTCTACAATTACCTTACCTGAGCTTGTAAACTCAAAGCCGTCAAAAATTGCTACAATCTTAGTAGTATTCTCGATTAAAGGATAACCTACACTTGCGTGTAGCTTATTAAAAATAAGCCTATATACTTTTGCTTCACTCTCCGGAATACTCGATAAATCTTCACTCATTGAACTTACTGTCGGTATAATAGCATGATGATCCGTTACCTTGCTTGAATTAAAAATGACCTTAATACGCTGTGTATCAAAGTCATTTTGTCCCAATATACTATTTATTGTACTTGTAATCATATCTGTTGTAAGGTATCTGCTATCTGTTCTCGGATAAGTAATCAGTTTCTTTTCGTATAAACTCTGAGCATAATCAAGAGTTTGTTTTGCTGAGTATCCAAAATACTTGTTGCACTCTCTTTGAAGTGTTGTCAAATCAAATGGCAAGTCAGGCTTAGTAACTTTTTCTTTCTGAATCACATCCGTAATTTCTATTCTACCTTCAATTAAGTTTTTAAGCTGTTCCGCCACTTCCAAGCTGTCAATTCGTTCTGTCGAGAGAGAAAAGCCGTCAAGTTCAAGTTCTACCGTATAGTATTTTTCTTTCTTAAAGTTTGCTATCTCGTCATCTCTTTTAACAATCATGGAAAGGGTAGGTGTCTGAACTCTCCCAACACTGTAATTTTGCTTATACAGGCAAGAGTATAGCCTGCTGATATTCATACCTATAAGCCAATCTGCTATCGCTCTTGCCTGTGCTGATTCAAAGAGATTACCATAGTCCTTTCCGTCTTTTAGATGATCAAAGCCCTCTTTAATGGCACTATCTTCCATTGAAGAAATCCAAAGTCTCTTCATCTTCTTTTTACAATGAGCCTCATTATATACCAGTCTAAAAATTGCTTCTCCCTCTCGTCCGGCATCACAGGCATTGATAACAGTATCAATCTCCTTATCATTCATCAGTTTTTTTAGGACTGCAAACTGCTTCTTTGTTGCCTTTGCCACTTCATATTTGTACTCTTTTGGAATAATCGGCAAGTCATCAATCTTCCATTTGGCATACTTTTCATCGTAAGCATCGGGATTTGCCATTTGAATTAAATGCCCGACACACCAAGACACCCTATATCCGTTCCCATCATAATATCCGTCTTTTCTACTTGTTGCTCCTATTATCTTTGAGATTGATAGTGCAACACTTGGCTTTTCTGCTATTACCAAATTATGTTTCATAAATTCCTCCTTTTTTCATAAAAAAGAGCGAAAGATTTTCTCTCGCTCACAGTTTTCTCTTAAATGCTACATCATATTTAAGAAAATATTATATTTATTTGTTATTTTTTATTTCTTTACTCTCCAATAGCCATCTTTCGCACTACCGGTATATTCTATTACTTTTTCATCAGTCAATTTTTTCAAATCCCTCTCTATTGTTCGTTCTGAAACATAAAGTATTTTTGATAAATCAAGGGCAGTAATTTGTGAATTTTCCTCAATAATTTCAATAATATGTTTTCGTCTATCATCAGGTTTTAATTTTTGACTGACATTTTAACCGACATTTTTTGTATCATAGTTTAAATTCTTTAAAATGGTAAAAAATGCACTTTCTGTATTTTCATCTTCCCATCAAATTTATCTTATGTTTTTCACTAATTCTATCATAATATCTATTACAGCATCAAAATTTATTTCTCCTGCATAACGAAATCTTTTTTGGTAGCTACTCCACCTTGTTTTGAGATCTTTTTCCGCTTTTAAGTCGACTAATACATCAAGAATACTATCTATATTAAAATCTGTGCTTCTATGCTTAAATGTATTTTTACAAGCTTCCTTTAAATGCTCAAAGTCTATTTCCTCTTTCTTCAAATTTCTTCAAATGATATAGAATATAAATATCATAAAAATCCTTACTTCTGCTGTTAAATGCCCCTCTTTTATATACTGTCTGAATCTTCTCAGCAAGCATTGTTTCTATATTATATGCACAAATTTCAAAAAACTTATCACTAAAAATACTTTTATATTCATAGGATATTTCACTTGGTGTAATCGGATCGCCTGTTGCTATATCGAGTGGAATAATCTGCCTGATATTTTCAAGTCTGCAAAGAACTGTAATTCTAAATCCTCCATATTCATCTTCTTTACGGATTTCTTCTATTTTCTGAATCTCATAAGTAATTCCATTATCGTTTCCGCTTTGAAGAATTTTTTCAAATCTTTGTTTGATGTTTTCTTCAGTAAGTGAGAATCTTCTTATCAAAAAATCAATATCTACTGTGTTTCTCTGCCTTATTCCAATTACATTTGCGAGTAAAAAACCACCTTTAAAAATAAAGTTTTCACTCTCGTCACTACTTGCGATTCTTTCTAAAATGCTTTCTAAAAAATAGTGTGTTTGTATCGCATTAAAGCTAAGTCCTGTTTCTTTTGACAGTTTTTGACATATCGCTCTTAGCTTATCTTTATTCATAAACAACCTCCAAAATTTCTTTTACTTTTTCATATATCTTCATTTTTTTAGAATACTCATATAGTTTATTCAAATCCTTATTTCCATAACGGACATACTTGTTAATCGTTTTGGAAAACAGTTCCGTTTCTATTTCACTTCTATTTTTAATAAAATCGCAAATTGTTCTATCCAAGTCATAAACTTTTACTGTATTCCCAAACATTGTTTGGCATTCTGTCATACCCAAATCATAAATTTCTTTTGTTACATAGTGAATTCTCACATTTCCGCTTATGCGATGAGGATTGTACCCTTTATATACTGTAACTTCCATTTCATTCGGGATTATGTCTGTAAACCCCTGAAGATAAAGAGCGGATACATAAGAAAAAACAGCAACCTTACATCTATTATGAAAAAAATAATACTCGTCATAATCTCCGTTTGAATCTATATAGATTCCTCTATCCGCACGAATCAGTTCACCTTTTTCCACCATTCGTGTGAGATATATTGTAGGAATGTTAGAGTTTTTAAGTTCCTTACTTGTAATAACTCCGCCTGTTTTATTCAATTTTTCTTTTATCTTTTTTATATAATCCATAGTATCCATCTCCTGTTGCAACTGTGCTTACATTATATCAAATAGTAAGCACAGTTGCAACATCAGGATTTACATTTCTCTTTTTATCCCTTTATTCCTCATCTTCTTCATCATAAGAGTCGATTGCCATATCATCTATAGTCTGCTGTTCTTTTTCTTCCAAATCTTCTGCATCGTCCTCTTTTTCATACTCATCTTCAAATTCGTCATATTCTTCTTCGTCTTCATCATAATCATCATCTTCCTGCTTTTTCTTGTAAATTTTAAAGTAATATCCTGCTCCAACTACTGCAAGGACAATGATTCCTAAAAAAATATAAGAGCCATTACCTTTGCCTTCTTCCTTTTTCGGCTCTTCTTTTTTCACTTCACTTTCCGGTACCGTTTCTTCAATTTTTTTGACTTCTTCTTTTGGCTTTTCCTTTTTCTCTACCATATTGAGAAGATCATCTTCAGATACTTCAGTTAAAAGCATTACATTTTCACTTTGCTCATCGTGATTGATGATTAAATGAAATGTCTTGCCGGATTTGGTCTGGAAAGTAACAAATTGCCTTGCATCTGCGGAATATTTGTCTGTTTCCTTTTCGTCTTTATCATCATTATGATGAATCGGATAATCTTGATTTGCATTATCCTTATTTTCCACGACACTTGCCCTTGCCTTTGACGGAGATGAAGCTATCCCTTTATTGGTATTTATTTGTTCTCCTGAGCTGTCCGCACCTGAATTTTGATTATTATTCGGCACTTGTTTGGCAGTCAGCTTATTCGGATAACGAACTTCCTTTTCTTTCTCCTTTGTATTGTCAATATGGGTATCCTTTGTAGTCTTCCCTGTACTATCCTGTGGCCATGAACTTTTCCCAATATCACGTACAGATGTTTGAGGTAGAGTTCCTGTTTTAATTCCTGAGATAGGACTGATTGTTGTTACAACAGGATTATCTGTAACAGGTACTTTATTAACCTCATTAGTCTTTTTCTCAAGTTCCTTAATCTTCTCAGTTAACTTGTCCATTTCCTTTTTCATTTCTGCCGATAAGTCTTTTTCTTCCTTGCTCTTTTCAAGATTTTTCTTCAGCTTTTCTATTTCTTCTTCAAGATTTTTAATTTTTTCTTTTTGCTGATCGCTTAATTTATCCTTGTCCTTAATCTCGCTATTTAACTTATCAAGTTTTTCTTGAAGCTCCTTAGATTCCTTTTCCATTTTGGAAATATCCTCTTTGGTTAATTCTGTTTGCGTTCCCTTATCCTCTGTCTTTTTTTCTTCCGTCTGTGTGCTTTCATCCTGCTTTGGCTTTTCTTCTTGTGTTTGTGTTTCTTTATCCTTAACCTCAATCTTCGCTACTTTACGAATAATTTCATCTTTCCCAGCACCTTTTACTTTATAAAATAGAAATTCATCAATAAATTTCATATTATCCTCTAACATTGGTAAATCTCCACTGTCAAGAACTTGCCCGGTTTCTGCTTCAATTATTTCTTCCTTATATACACTCTCATCTTTAAAGATATATTTTATCTTCACTTCCACTTTAGTTTGAGTTAAAACTTCTGTGGGACTGATCAGTGTCGGTATTAAACTTCCTTGTGCAAAAACAATTTGGCGATTAAAAAGCATTGTTCCAAGTAGAGCTATCAGTAAAAAGATTACTCCGGACAATGTTATCGCCATTTTTTTATTCTTCTTCCATTTGGTTTTCATGATTTCCCTCCATATTATTATGATTTTCTGTATTTCTCATTTCCTGTAACTTCCTTTTTTCTTGTTTTTCCTCTTTTTTATAAGTTCTCATCATCTCTAAAAACTCATCTATGGAAATATCAATACTTCTGTATTCTTTTAAGACTTCTATATTTTCCATTTCTTCTTGTTCTTCTTTTAACATCTCCTGTTTTAACTTTAATTCTTCTATTTTTTCCTGAATATCTTTTTGCTTTTCTATATTTTTCCTGTATTTTTTATTCAAATTTCCACCTCCTATTTGGGTCTGCCAAAGCCGTAAAAATGATCTCTCCAATACGGTGTATCTATCCTTGCATACTGAATCGGATCTCCGGCATGAATCATATATCCACCACCTACATAGATACCGACATGGCTTATTGGCGAGCCTGAATTATATGTTCCTTTAAAAAAGATAATATCTCCCGCCTTTGCTTCGCTTGGTGAAACGGGATTACAGTAATTTTTATAAATTCCCCAAGCTGTGGTTCTTGGCATATTCTTTATCCCCGAATGGGTATAGGTCCAGCAGACAAAAGAAGAACAGTCAAAGTTATTCGGTCCATTTGCCCCGAAAACATATCTTTTTCCAATATGTTTTTCCGCCTCATGAACAATTCTCTTTACACTTTCCTCATTAAATTCAAGTCCCGGATTGGAAAAATCGGGATTGTTTATAATCTCCGACAGATTTCCGCTTCCGGTTCCAAAGACCCGCTCCATATTTCCTTTGCTTGCAAGTAAGATTTCATAATGAGATAAGTTGTCGGGATAAGCCTGAAATGCCTCTCTGATAATATCGTCCATCTCTCTTTTTTCTAAGGTTACAATGAGTTTCTTATACTCATACGGCTCTTCATGACTTTCCGTATGTTCATTGCCGTCAGCATCCGTATAACTGGATGTTACGGTTTTATATCTGATTTCAATCTCTTCCTTATAGGTTAAGGTATACATATTTTGAAACAGACTTTGAAGTTCACTTTCCACCTCAGAGATATTCTTTACAATTCCATAACGGGCTGTGATATAAGACAAGAGTTCATGGACATCATGACCGATTTTCTCTTTGCCTTTTACAATATATTCATCATAACCCGGATGATTTTCCTCCACACTGTCCATTTCCTCCTGCAAAGCCTGTTCTAAAGATGAAAACTCCTGATTGATTTCTTTGAGTACATCTTCTGATGATAAGTAGGTTGTCCCTACGGTATTTCCTACCATCCCCGTTCCCATATTCATCATCATACTTCCCGCCTGAAAGAGCATAAAAAATATTCCTACCGCTAAAAGTAATAGGAATACTGCTTTTTTGCCTCTTGATTTTACAAATTCGCCAAAGTGTTTGCTTGACTCTATCAAGGACTTTTTTATTCTGTTTTTTACACTGTCTTTATACTTCTTTTGAATCTGCTTTTTATACTGCCTTCTTTTAAAAAATTGTCTGAGCCTTGAAGTATTTTGGTAATCCGCACTTTTTTTCATCTCTTCCATATTCTTTTGAAAAAAGAGTTTCTTTTCTTGATTTTCAATGTTTTTGCCTAATTTTGTTATCTTTTTTTGCCTTCTTAAGTTTTTCTTTTTTCCATGATGATAGATTTTCCTTGAAATATTTTCGACTTGATCTGTAACCTTATATGCAGCATCAACTCCTGCATTATCCTCTTTTCCACTTTCCAAATACCGATTTACCATCCCCGTTGCTATTACCGCACTTTTAGCACTTTGTGTTTTTCCGTCAATTCCCTTATTTTTTAGTTTCTGCTCTTGTTTTTGCTTTTTTTGACGTAACTTGGATATTTTCTTTTCCTTATTTTCAAATTTTCCTTTTCTTTTTTGTGATGGGTTTTTATCAGTAGTTTTTCTTTTATCCTTTACATCCTGAAATGAATTCTTTTTCGTATCCTTATTTCTTGTGAACTCCTTATCATCAAAATTACTCCTCACATATTTTTTCTGCTTTTCCGATTTCGGACTTTCTTTTAAAAAGGTATCTTTTGCATAATGTTTGTATCGATTATTCTTGGATTTTGGATTTTTTACATATTCATCATAATTTTTTTCCTTATCATTTTGCCTATTACCATACTTTTCATCATCTGCAAGAGTTCGATAGGATACTTTACTATCCCTAAAATCCACATCATACCTGTCTATTACTCCATCATTATCCATATCTTTCGATAATGGATCATAGACTTCCTTTTCTTCCTTTTGAAATTTATTGATCTTCTTTTGCATCTTTTTTCTACGTTTTTCGGCTTGAAAAGAAGTGCTATTTTGATTTATATTTCCCGTATCCGATGAACGATAAGAAGATATATTTTTATCTAAGTTATTGTTCTTATATCCTCTATACGAATTATTTGATCGCTTTCTTTCGGGCAAAGGAAGTTCTTCTCCCGACATTTCCTCTTTCAATAAAGCTTCATTCAAATTTTTGTGGGATTCTGTTTCATAATTAGTTTGAATTTTATGTTGAACAGACTGTTTTTCTTGATTTAACAGTTTTTCTCTATTCTTTGCATACCTCATATTCTTTTTCTTTGTCAATCTTTTCCACCTCCTCACTGATTCTTTTCCTTGCAAGACTTACATATTCCTCATTTAATTCTATTCCGATATATTTTCTATCTTGTATAAGTGCTACAAATCCGACAGTCCCACTTCCAAGAAAAGGATCAAGGATTATCCCGCCTTTCGGTGAGCCTGCAATCATACAGATTTCAGCTAACTTCGGTGGAAAGGCTGCATAATGATTTCCTCTAAAAGATACGGTATTGATGGTCCAAATATCTCGTTTATTACGAAACTGCGGAATATTATCTCCTTTGTACTGCCCATATTTCCTCGCCTTATTTATTTTTTGTACGCTTATCCCCGCATCTTCCTTGAGATATTTGTTATCCTCACTTCTTCCTCTTACATATCTTTTTTTACTGACTTCTTTCATCGGCTCTGCCATTTGTTCATAGTCGTAATAATATCTTGGTGATTTGGAAAGCAAAAACACATGTTCATAAGAACGAGTTGGTCTGTCCCTGCAAGCCTCCGGCATGGCATTTTCCTTATGCCAGATAATATCGGAACGAAGATACCATCCATCCTCTCGAAGTAGTAAAGCCAATCGCCAAGGGATTCCCATTAAATCCTTTGACTTGTATCCTAACACCTTTTGTGTAATCGAGGGATTTTGTCCATTCCTTCCCTTTGGATATTTAGGATCCATATACTGTCCCTTTCCTCCACCCGAACCGGCATAGGAATCTCCAATCACCACAAAGCAAGTGCCATCTTTTTTTAATACTCTTCTCACTTCACGAAATACCGCTACCAATCTGTCAAGATACTCTTCTACTGTCTTTTCTCTTCCGATTTGCTCTTTTTTGTGATAATCCCTCAGTCCATAATACGGAGGAGAAGTAATACAACAGCTCATGCTTTCATCCGGAAAATTCTTTAATGTTTCAAGTGCATCCCCACAAATAATTTTATTTTCATTTTCTTTTATGAATACCTCTTTGCTTCTATCCACACTCATCCCTATTCACCTGCCTTTTTTACTTCTTCAGGTTTGGTTGTTATTAGAGAATAGAGTCTTGTATTTTTCGGAAACTGATCCACAAAAGGAACAATGGTATTTCCGTAAAAGAGTAGTCCCTCTCCTTCCCCTGAGTTGGTTACATAGGAAAGCTGATGTTTGGAGATATTCAGTTTTTTAGCCAATATATCTCGATCCGTTCCTGCTTGATTAAGCATTAAAATGAAGTCGGTATTATCAAAGATATTTTCAATTTCAGGACTTGCAAGCAGGTCCTTAATATTTTGAGTAAGTCCTGTGGGCATACCTCCCCATTTTCTAAAACGCTTCCAGATTTCAATGGAATAATTGGCAGTTTGCGGTTCTTTTAAGAGCAAATGAAATTCATCGACATAATATCTTGTCGCTTTTTTACTTGCTCTGTTAATCGTTACTCTGTTCCACACCTGATCTTGCACCACGAGCATACCAATTTTTTTAAGCTGTTTTCCAAGTTCCTTAATATCATAGCAAACAACTCGGTTATTTGTATCTACATTCGTTCTATGGTTAAAGACATTTAAACTTCCCTTTACATAGATTTCCATCTCCACTGCAAGTTTCTTTCCTACTGTTTCTTCCTGTTTTTGAAGTAGGTTATATAAATCTTCCAATATCGGCATATTCTCCGGAATTGGATTTTCAAAGTAGGCTTTATATAAAATCGGTAAACAACGATCTATTACTGATATTTCTTCCGCACTTAATTTCTTTTCTCCAACCACCAATTCAAACAGGGATAGTATGAAGTCGGATTTTAGAGAGAGCGGATTATCTTCATCGGCATAATCGATATTGATATCCAGTGGATTGACATAGTCTTTTGAAATCGGCGATATTTTAATCACCTGTCCTTTTAGAGCTTCTACCAGTGGTGCGTACTCGGCTTCCGGATCGGCGATAATAATATCATCATCGGTAACCAAAAACGCATTGGTAATCTCCCTCTTCGCTGCAAAGGATTTCCCACTGCCCGGAGTCCCTAAGATAAGTCCATTCGGATTTTTTAACTTTTTACGATCTGCCATAATAATATTTCTGCTTAGTGCATTCAAACCATAATATAAGCTTTCTCCCTTGATAAAGAGTTCTTCCGTTGTAAATGGTATAAAGATAGCAGCTGCACTGGTGGTAAGTCCACGCTCTATTTCCACTTCATTGATTCCAAGAGGCAAACTTGCAACAAGTCCCTGTTCCTGTCTGTAATTTAGGTTTTTTAAACTGCAATTATGTCTGTTTGCAATAGATTTTAAGGTAAATACCGTATTGTCCAGTTTCCCCTTACTTTTACTCATATTCATAAAAAGAATGGTTACCAAAAACATCTTTTCATCATGATTTTGTAGTTCTGATAGCAGGTTCTTTGCTTCTGTCCCATAAGTTACAAGATCGCTCGGCAAGATGTCGATATCATAGCCTGCACGTATGGCTTTCTTATTTTCCTCAAGCTTCATCTTGTCTAAATCCGTTATTTTTCTTTTTACATTTTTAATCGCTTCCATCTGATCAATGGCTTTGATATGAAAGGTAACAACCATATTTTCTTCCAATGCCAAAAACTCCGATAACATCTCATCTTTAATATCTGATGCTAAAAGCTGTAAGAAATTCACTTCGGCAAAGACTTCTCCGCTTTTAAAATAGGTCGGTTTGGAAAAATTAAAAGACGGAGGAACAATATATTCTTTCGTCGTCAGTCCACTGTATTTTAAATCTTCAAAGGAAAAAACAAGTTTATCATTTGGATTTAAAATATCGTGAATCACCTTTAAACGCTCCTCGCCATCAAGTACATAGGCTTTCACTCCCATTTGTTTGAAATTGTTTAGCACATCCATTTCCATTTGCTCTAATCTGCTCTTTGCCTGCCTTAAGTCCTCCGCCTCTATGGTAAAGGTAAGATACATACTCTTGGATAGTCCGTTATTTCCTTTAGAGCTTTGGTTTAAGAGCATTTGTCTGTATTCATTTCTAATTTCGTTAAAATCATCTATATTTTCTTTAATGTCAATTAGTTTACTGATTTCCTCATTTTCACCGATACTGTTGATATAACTGAACTCCACTTCCACAGAGGAATTAAAGAAATTTAGAAAAGAAGAAAATTCCGAGAAGATACTTTCTTGATCTGCTTCTTCCATTAAGCGATAGTTGATATCCAAAAATCGAATGGTTTTATTAAATTTATTCTTTTCAATCTGGCAAATCCCATCCTTTAACATTCGCTTATAGGGAATGGTATCTTGTACGGTTTCCTTTTTCTCCTCTTTCATAAAAAAAGGAAACCACCCGTTTTTCTTTGATGATTTCCCTTTTGTTTTAGACTTTGCTTTTTTCTCCCCTGATTTTTTAAGCTCAGATAACTCTTTTTTATTTTTCCTAAGCTCCAACTCTTCTTTTTTAATTCGTTGTTCCTGTTTTTTTCTTTTGTCTTTGTTCAATTTTTTTCCTCCTTCCGTTTGCCTTATTTTTACTTCCTGCATCCTGCTTTTTTGTTTTCTCCGTATGATAAATGCTTTTTGCTTTGTATAGCCTGATCTTTTTACTTTTATGAAACTTCAAGATATATGCCAAATGTTTTTCAAAGGGTAAATTATCTTTTTCATAAAGCGTTGCAAAAAGAACAGGTAGGACTGCTATACTCATTACAATCATAGAAATATCCGTACTCAGAACATTTTTACACAGCATATATACAGGAAAACCGATAAGCCCCGCTATGCTAAATCCAATCAGCTGCCTTTTTGTCATATTCAGGGCTACCTTGGTTTTTACTTTCGTCAAGTCCTTTGGTACTTTTACATATGCCATCGCTTATCCCCTATCTTTTTCTATGATATGTTCTTCTCTCATATTTGAAAGTCCTTCCAAATGCTCCCAAAGTGAGATGATTTCCTCTTTACAGCTTTCCAGTTCTTCAACCAGTGCTTTTGCTTCACCTATCCTATCAATATCTTTTTTTACCAAATCTAAAGTTTCACTCATTGAAATTACTTCTTTTAGAAGAAGATCCATTACCTTTACCGATAAATCTCTAAACTCTTCCTGCTTTTCTTCTTCCGTTTTTGATTCATATTCTAAATATTCATCTACTAAAGAATCTATTTCTTCCTTTCCTATATCATCTTTATCCTTTTCTGTATCAAATTTATCGTTGACACAAGAATCTTCTTCTATTTCATCAAAATCAAAGTCAAAATCATCTTTTTCAAGAACGGATTCCTTCTTCGTTTTGTTTTTTAATGGTACTACCATCATCATCCCGATAGAAAGAGCTGAGCCTACTCCTATCAAAATTCCTGTTTTCTTATTTATTTTATTTGTTTTCTTCATATTTACCTCCAATGTTTATATTCATTCTTATATCTTCTTTTCCTAATTATTTCATCAACTTCTGCTCATTTTGAACTAAAGTCTTTTAATGACTGTTTAAAATTGCCTTTGCGATACTTCCGGATTTCATCATCATGACTCCAAGAATCAGTCCATATGCAAGCACTTGTAAAATACTTGTATGAATATCTGTGAAATTTACAGTTTTAACTAAAACTGCATAAATTCCAAAAAAGATTAGAATGAAAAGTCCCTGAAGTCCAAGGGCAAATAGACTTTTAATATAGTTTGTTCCGATACTTCCCCATTCTTTATTTCCCATGGTAGAAAAAGGAATTGCTGCAACAGAACAGTAAATATATATCTCAATCATTCTTCCATACAGGATTACAGTGATTAAGATTGATAGAATCGTTAAAGAAAATTTAACCAATCCCGTCTCAAGTGCAATCCCAATGAGTGTTCCAAGTTCCTTTGTTTTAAGGGCATCAACCATAGCATCAAAATTACCTGGTGTAATGTTTGCACTTGTCCCCACAACACCTGCCGCCTTTCCTATCATGGACTGTGCAACATCAAATACTGCCATCGAAAAATCGAAAGCATGGGATACAAGCCATACAGCTATCCACATCTTAATGATATACTTAAAAAATTCAAAGGTATCCGTATCCTGCATTGAATTTTTTCTCATTACCACTTGAATCAGTTCTATACAAAGTATTGCGGTTAAAATTATCGCTGCTATGGGCAAAACAACATTGGTATTGATTGATTTGATGAAGGTAAAGACCTCCGAGTTCCAAGAACTCGGAGTTTTACCTACTTCTCCTGCAACAGTAGATACCTTATCATTGATATCCACAAGCATTGCAGAAAGATTATCTTTAATAATATCAATCATAATATCCTTGAAAAACTCATTTATTTTTTCGAATAAATTAAGCATTATTTCAAGACATTAGCAAGTAGTGGAATGAGTTTTAGCCCTATTAAAACAATTCCTCCACCGCTCATCAGTTGCTTTATCCCCTGACTCTTCGCACCGGGGTTATCCGAACCGTATCCTTCAAGTAGGTTGATAACTCCCCATGCACCAAGTCCTGCACCGATTGCCATAACCAAAACTTTAAGCACATTGACTGCTTGTACAAAAAAATCCATAATTTACTCCTCCTTGTTTTCTTCCTGTTCTCTTTTACTTTCCATTCCTTTATCAATTTTATTGACATGCTTTACAATAAAGTTTCTGTAGATTTTATCCTCTTTTTCTACTTCCTTGTAGTATCCGAAGACATGAATAAAATCTCCCTTTTCAAAGTCCTTTGTAATCTCTGCCTTTTCTCCGTAGACATTGCAGTTGATATATTCTTTCTGCTTCTCTCCCGTTTTTCCCATCTTTCTAAAAAGAGTAAAGTTTGCAACCGTTAATTCCCCGTCTTTTCCCTGAATGGTTTTGATTTCTACATTACCTATTAAGTTTCCGTTGATATTTAGCATTTCTTTTTGCATATTTTTCCTCCATTTTCATTTCTTTTGATTTCATCAAAAAAGACCATGACTTTTCTATTTCGTCATGGTCTTATCTATATTTTTTCATATTAAATTTTATCTTTTGTTCATTACAACTTCTGCTCATTTTGAACAAAAGTGGGTGGACTTCTTCCTTTTGCCTTCATTGAATCATTTCTCCTTTACTCTTAGCATAAAAATAAGACTAAGATTTGTATTTATCTTAAGTCTTTAATTTTGACCGATATACATTTTCTGAATTTCTTCCTTCTTTTTTAAGTGTTTTAACTTTTGATTTAATAGCCTGATCCTATTTTTTATCTGTTGTAATTTCTTTTGTTCTTTTTCAATTTGTATTTCTGTTCTTTCAAGCTCAGTCATTCTTAAATATTCCTTTCCAAAATTTAATCCGATAGACACTTCTGCTCATTTTGAACTAAAGTTATCCCTCATCATCAATTTCCACTAAAGTTACTTGCATCGTTTCTTTTAGATTAACGTTGTCTTTTCTCTTTAGATATTTTTCTATATCAAAGGCATTTTTCTTATTGTAATCGGAAAGCTGTTTATAATTTTTATGCTTGGTAATATCGAATTTATCCGAATAAAACGGTCTTGCTCCCCTTATTTCCAAGATGCATTTTCCACCGTCCATTACTTTCAGTTCATCTCTGCTCATCAGTTCCTTGCCGAGTTTTTGATAGTTTAAACCGAAAGACTTCTGGTTAGACCTTGTTTCCGATGTGTTGTAAAGGTCTATGGTTTCTTTTCCTAAGTTTTCGGACAGCTCTTTTATCGTCGTTCCTTCTTTTCCGCCCAAAAACAACTCGCTATCACAATTGCCCAGAATCGTGTCGGAATGGTCTTTATAGATTGCTTTTAATTGACTTTTTGCTTGTAGGATAATGCTTGCGGATATTTCTCTACTTCTGATTGTCGCAATCAGTTTTTCAAACTTGGGTATCTGTCCGATATTGCTGAATTCATCCAAAAGACATCTCACATGAACAGGTAATCTTCCACCATATACATCATCAGCTTTATCACATAAGAGATTAAATAGCTGAGTATACATCATTGCTACTACAAAGTTGAACGTGTCATCGGTATCGGATATGATAATAAATAAGGCTGTCTTTTTATCTCCTATGGTGTCTAAGCCCATCTCATCATATTCCATAAGGTTTCTTAATTCTTCAATATCAAATGCCGCAAGTCTTGCCCCACAGCTTATAAGAATCGATTTGGCTGTTTTTCCGGCTGCAAGTTTATATTTTCGGTATTGCTTGACTGCAAAGTGATTCGGCTTTTCTTTTTCCAATGCATCAAATATATAATCTACTGCATTTTTAAAGTTTTCATCTTCTTCTCTCACTTCGCTGGCATCAATAAAGGCAAGTAGACTTTCAAAATTTTGTTCTTCCTCCGGTGCTTCATAGTATAGATAGCTTATTAAAGCTGTATAATACAAGCGTTCCGCTTTACTCCAAAAATCTTCCGTAGATTTTTCTCCTTCGCCCTTTGTATTTGCCATAATTGTCTGTACAAGTTTTAGTATGTCTTTCTCACTTCTTAGATACGCAAACGGATTGTAGTGCATAGATTTTTTGAAATTTATGGTGTTTAGCACCTTAATTTCATATCCGTTTTTCTCAAGCATCTTTCCGCACTCAACAAGGACGGTACCTTTCGGATCGGTTACAACATAGGATGAGTGCATTTGCATTAAATTGGGCTTTAAGAAAAATCGGGTCTTTCCACTTCCGGATCCTCCTACTACAAGCACATTTTTATTGCGGGCAAATTTAGGATTTTTCGGTCTTGAATTCATAGTCAATCGTTCCGTATTGGTTAAAATTATGTTGTTTTCAAACCTTTCATCCAAGTACGGTTCGATGTCTTTCGGACCACCCCATCTTGCCGAGCCGTATTCTACTCCTTGGCGAAATTTCTTCGCATTTTTGATTTTGTTATGGATAATGAATTTTACAAGAAGGGCTGTTGCTATCCCTACCAATACATCTGTACTATGAATACTTGGAACAAAGCTCATTTTTTGAATCTCCAAGATTGCCTTGAAAATTTTATCCATCACATCGCCACCTACATAACTCCTCGTATGTGCCGAAAAGAGATTTCCTATATAAAAGAAAAAGAGATAAGGCAGATTTTGTACTACAAATCTCTTCTTATCTCTTATCTTGACTAGGTTTTTCATATCTTTTTGAATTTCTTTTAGAATGTTCGTTTTTATCTCCTCCTCTCCAAAGAAAAAAGAGCAGATTGCTCCATCCACTCCTTATTTTCACTCCGTTTTGTTCATATATCGAATAACAGGAACTTGTTTTATTTTCTTCCTAATCTTTTTTCTCTCTAATGCAAATACCATATCTTTTGTTCTTTCAAAATATCCCATATCTTTATGATAACTTATACCGCATTTGCAATGTAATAAGCCTATAAACTGCTGTTTCATTTTCCGATTACATCTTGGACAATTGTTTTTCCTCATCTAAGCAAGTTTCCTTCCTATATTCTTGTTTCAATATTATATCATTTTTTACTTCATTTCCCCATATATCCCATCCTTTTGTTTTTGTCCTTGCAAATAATTCTATTTTTTCTGCATCACCTACAAGCTCTATGATTTTTTCCCTTACAATATCCGGTTTTTTACTGTGATATTCCAGTGGAGAAAAGATAAGCTGAAAAACTTTGTTAGACTTTCTTTTCGGTGTTCCTCGTTTTGCTAAAAGACATATTTCCGAATTGCTCCTTGTCCAATTTCCCAATCCAAAATAAGGCGTTTTTTTCTTTTTATTAAGTTTTATCCAAACAAACGCAACTGTCCTATAACGAAATCCCCAAGCCTCTATTACTTTAAGTGCTTCTTTTAGCTTCGGAAAGGTTGCCCATAAGAAAAGAATACAGTCTTTATCTGCAATCTCTTTTATGGGTAGACTGCATATTTCTTCTATCTCCATCGTCGGATATTGCTTTTCTGCTACTCCTTCCCCAATTTTTCTGTCATACTTCCATGGGAGATCTGCATAAATGATTTTGTATTTCTTCAACATATAAATCTCGCACTCCCTCCTATAAAATCTGTTCTTGATGTTTTTCTTTTATCTTATCTTTTACCGGTGTATTTTTAACCTTTTCTTTAAACTGATGCAGTTTCTCTATGACTGATTCTCTCTTCTTATTCTTTCCTGCAAATTTTTCCACTGCATTTTTGAACGCTTGCTCCATGACTTTTTCATCTTTTGCCTGAAAGAAAACGATGTTGTTTCCGGTCGTTAAATCCTTTTTGATACTGAATTTCACTCCGTAACTATTTAATTCTCTTTTGAGATTTTTAGAATCCACATCGTTAAGTTTCAAGGTTTCCACTTTCCCTTTTTTGACAAGATCCTTTACTGTTACAGGTTTTTTCTCTTGAATATATTCTTTCACGGTTTTTCCTTTTTTCGCTGCTTCTTTCATTAGCATTTGCATCAGTTTTAAAATAGCTTTGGCGGATGTTATATTTCCTTTTTTGGCAATCGCAATGACCTGCCTTGTTACTTCTTCATTGACCATATCACACCTCCTTTCCTATCATTCTACCTTTCCATCCTTTCCGTTTGCCCCTCCATCAGCATAATATTGAGCATTTTGGCTTTTTCTTTCATCTTCGTCAGTCTCCTATTCTCACCGGTAAATAAAATGGGAATCGCCATCTCCAGTATCCTTGAATAGATTCTCTGTTCTTTTAAATTGCTTGGTGCAGTAAGCTGTGCTGCACTTAAATTGCTTGTTAAGATGAGCGGTTTATTGGCTCTGTATCTGCTATCGATGATGTTGAAGATATGCTCGGTAGCAAAAGGCGTATCTCTCTCCATTCCAAAATCATCAATAATCAGAAGTCTATTCTTATTGAGCTTTTCAATGTACTTGTTTTTGTTGATTTCCAAGTTCATCATATCATTTAGAATAATAGCAAAGTTGGTCATCTTAACGGAGATTTCCTTTTCGATTAAAGCATTTGCAATACTGCTTGCCAAATAAGTTTTCCCGGTTCCTACCGGACCGGTAAGGAGTAAGCCAATATTTTCTTTTTCCATTTCTCCAAATTTCTTGACATAGTTTTCTCCTATTTTTCTATGTTCCAAGCTTCCATCTTCTTTTTCAAAGGTTTGATTTTGTAGCAGTTTATCTTCAAAGGCTTCTTCTCTTAAATCGGAGACGATTCGTTGGTGTTCAAGCGCTTTCCATCGCTGTCTTTCTTTGTCGATTTCTTTCTGTCTGCAAGCACAATTTTTGGGTATTTTCCTTGAACTCCCTCCAACTTCACTAAGTTGTTGTTTCGGTGTATGACATAATCCGCAATAAATCAGTCCGTCTTTTTCGCTGATGTAATCTCCATTTTTTTCATTAAAAGTGCCTTTTTCCATTTTCTCAAAGACTCTTGTAAAGATGTTTCGTGTGCTTTCCATATTCTCCTCCATTTCTATCGTTGGTATTGTTTCTATTGCCATTTATTTCTTTGTTCTATTGCGTGTAATAGTATAACTCTATATACTTTCCTCTATCATGTTGTATCAAAAAATGCCCGCCATATCTGTTGATCTTTGCTGTAATCGGTAGTATCTGGCTCTTGATGTTTCTTCATCCCTAAGATATTGACCGATGCATTGTACAGTAGAGAAAGTAAATAGGCTCTCAGATTGGATATTTTGTTCTTATTTTCGCTCAAGACAAGAAGAACATAGTCGATATGCTCTTTTTTCAGTGTCAGTAACTGTTCTTTCAGTCTTTCAAAAGGTATCCTACTCTGATTGATTCTCCTGTCCGTCTTATTCTTGATTACCTCTGTCATCAAATTTAACATCAGGTCGATTGTTTCTTTTTCTTCCGCTCTCTCTTCTATCAAAGAAAGATATTCGATATTTTGTTTCAGGGTTTGTATAGTCTCCTCCACTTCCGGATCCTGTTCCTGATGATTAATCCCACTTGTTTTTGAGGGGGATCTGGGGGAGGTATGATTAAAATCCGTATTACTATACTCAGTCTTATTTGTATTAGTCTTATTACAGTTTGTTTTTGAAACTTCTTGAGGTTTGTTTTCTAAATTTCTTGAAGTTTGTTTTTCAAACTTCTGTAAGTTTGCTTTTGAAACTTCTTGAAATTTAACATTTAAACTTCTATCTTCACTAGTTTCTTCTTCTGCCGTCCTATTTTCTTCTTTTGTTTCTACAAGAAAACTTTTGACATAGATTATGTTCGGTTTTCCAAGCCCTCTTCTTTTCTTTTCTATCAATCCGAAATCTTGTATTTCTTTCATAATATTGATTGCCTTGTTTCTGCCTATATTCATAGTTTCTTCTATTTCATCTATGGTAAATATGATGAATACTTTATTTTCTTCATCTAACCACCCATTTTTCATAGATAAGCTCATTCTATCGAGCAAAATAGCATACAGAACTTTTGCATCGCTACTTAATGTTTTAAAAATGCTGTCTGTATATAAAATTTTAGGTATTTTAAAGAAGGAGTATTGATCTGCTTCTTTTCCGTAATAATAGCTAAATTTAATATTCATAACTTCCTCCTTCCTGTATTTTTATTTGTTTTAGCAACAAAAAAAGAGATAACTTCTTTGCTATCTCTTTGAAAATATCTTAATTTTAGTTGTTATCTTTACTCTTTTTTATCTTCAGAATTTGTATTTTCTATTATAGGGTCTTTTACAACATCTTCTATAAGTTTTGACATATCTACTGCATTTTTGGAAGTGATAACCGGTTTTCCGGTTTCTTTCTCAATTTCCTTTCTTGCATTGCCCGCTATACTGCCCCCTCTTTTTGCAACTTTTCTATTTTCTTCTAATCCTTTAGGATTGGTCGTTTTGGTAAGTTCTGTTGTCGTGGCTTCTGCAAGCATATTAAGAACTACTTCAAGGGTAGTCATATTATCCCTTAGATTCTCCTTTTTTAGTCCTTTTAGATTTTTGTATCCTCTTGTTGTCATTCCGGACCATGCTTTAGTGATTTCATCGGTAAGGATTGCATATTCAATTCCTTTTTCAATCCCATGATCCTCCCAAGCATCCGTAAGTTCCTTTCTTACTTGAATAGCTTGTAATCTTTGATTTATCCACTCTCTTGAATAGCCCTTCTTCAAATATGTTTCTAAGGCTCTGTCAATCGTAAGTTCCGGATCAACAATTTCATCAATTCGCTCTTTTCCTACTTCCGCAAGCCATAATTTGAAAGGCTCTGCCTTTGGGGATGGAATGGACTGGATAATACGGAAAATATCTTTCATATTTCCCGCCAATATTTTTCTTTTTTTGCCACTTGATGATTTCATTTCTACCTGGGGACAATTTGTCCCTATGTAGAAAGCTAACTGTTCATCACGTTTTCTCATCTTCTTGAGATAATCTGTTGGATTTTTACTTTCTGACAAGACTCCAACTACATCGACTACTGAAAAATACCATTCTTCTTTTTCTTCATCCCAAACGGAGCGTATTTCTTTATTTTCATATAGTTTTATTTCATCCATTACATCTACCTCTTTTATATATTATCCTGTTAAATAAGCTCTTTTTTTACCCTTTTAGCACCTTATATTATACCTTAAATTTATAATCTTGTCTTTCTGCTAACGGAGATACTCTTTAAAGTAAATTTCCAGTGCTTTTTCTATAATCCCTTCTGCTTCTTCTTTCGCTTTATCTTGAAAGAATTTTTGATAAATACTCTGAGATAACTTGATATTCTGATACTCTTTCATCTTCGGTTTTTTCAAGTTCAGCAAGTATGTTGTAATCATCTCTTTATTCAGCTCTTCTTGTCTGTTCATCAAATGAAGTGCTTTAGTATCGCTTGATTTTAAGGTTAATTCCAATTCTTTACACTGCTGATACAGATAATCCTGTATCTCTTTTGGAAGATAGGATAAATCTACTGCCATTGTCAGTCCTATTTTTTCGTTATCAACATCTTGTTTCCAAGAATCAGACAATTCATTTAATCTTAAATATCTTGCAATAGATGCCCCCGAAAGATGATATTCTTTTCCGAGTGCTTTTCTGCTGTCTGTTTTATCTTCCGCTTTGCTTTCCTTTTCTATAATACCCCTATCTAAATTGTTTATCTCTTTTTGTAAATCGTTTCTCTTGCCCTGACTTGCTATTTTTTCATATCGCACTTTAAGGACAAGAGCTTTTTCGGTTGGCAACAAATCGGAGAAAGAACGCTGCATCAGATTGGTTTCAATTACATAAGTATAGGCTTCTTCTTCGGAAAGATGTTCTTTGACGATACACTGAACGGTTTTCAGGTCCGCAAGTCTGGCTGCATTAACCCGATTATGTCCGGAGAGTATTTCATAAGCTCCATCTTCTTTTTTAAGTACGATAATTGGATTAAGTATTCCGTTTTCTCTTATACTATCTACCATATCCTCTAATCTCTTGCCGGTGTATAGGGTAAATGGATGGTCGTGATACGCTTTTAGCAAGTCAATTTCTATATCCTGTATATCCCCCTGTTCCAAGACACCTACACCATCAAGCAAAATATCGACCGCATCGGTTATTTCTCTTTTCACAAGTTTTTTACTCATAGCAGATCTCCTTTGCTAGATTGTCATATGCGATATCCACACTGCTGCCTTTTGCATATTTTTTTATGCTTTGACCGCTGTATATGGCTTCTCCAACCTTTACCGTTTTGGGGATTTTGGTTTGAAAGACCTTGATTTTTTTTTGGAACATTTCTTCTACCTGCTCTGTCAGTGTTTTGGATAGATTGGTTCTGTTCTCACACATGGTTAGTAAAATTCCCTGTACTTTCAGTTTCGGATTCACTCTCTTTTTTATTTTTTGAATCGTTTTTAAAAGCTCACTGATTCCGACGATTGCAAACAACTGTGTATCTGCTGTAATAAGCACACTGTCCGATGCACAAAGGGCATTGATGGTCAAGATATTCAGCGATGGAGAAGTGTCTATCAGGATGTAATCATACTGCTCACGCATAGGTTCAAGGATGCTTGATAGGATTCGTTCACTTCCGGTTTCTGATTTCATCTGCGTTTCTGTAACGGACAGATAAATGCTTGAGGGGATAAAGTCTATTCCATCATAGGATAGAATATACTCCTCTACCGAGTAGTTCTCCTCTTCCTCTAATTCCGCCATTAACAGATGTCCTATGGTTTCTGTAAGTTCATTGGCATTTTCTATTCCAAAGCATCTTGTGAGATTAGCTTGCGGATCAAGGTCAATGACGAATACTTTTTTGCCGAGTTCTCTTAGCGAGTAGGCAAGGTTTAGAGTTGTAGTTGTTTTTCCAACGCCACCTTTTCGATTGGCAACGGTGATAATTTCTGCCATAGTATGCCTCCTTCTTCTCTATACAGAGATTTCATTTATGCTATACTTTTATACAAATTTTGAGTATAAAAAATGATGACAGTCTATCCATCATCAAAGTTTAAAAGTTTTGTGGAAGCCTTTAACCATTGATTTTACTTGGATTTATTGTACTATCATCATTATAGCATTATCCCCGCATCCGTTCTTTCCGAGCAAAGCCACTTTGTCACCCGGAAAAACAGAGAATGAAACTCCTTTCAGTATTTCTCTTTCCTTTTTATATCCGAAAGTAATGTCTTTCAGCTCTAAGAGAGGCTCATTAAACCTGTCCTTTGGAGGATCTCTTACAACGCTTTGAAAAAGATTTATCCCTCGCAATCCCTTTTCATGAAGCATGTCATTGCTCATAGTTTTTAATTTGGATTTCTCATATACGCCAGATATCTTTCCATGTTCCATTACAATCAGCCGGTCACAAAGTTTTTTCATATAGAAAAGACGATGTTCAATAACAATTATGGTATAACCGCCTGCTTTTAGTTTCTCGAGGATTTCTGACAGTAAAATAATAGATTGATAATCCAAATTGGATGAAGGCTCATCCAATAAAAGAATATTGGTCTTGAGCATTAGAATTGAAGCAATTGCAATTTTCTGTTTTTCACCTCCGGATAAATCCGACAATTTTCTTTCGATTATATTATTGAGAGAAAGTAATGAAACGATATCCCTCATTCTCTGCTTAATTTCATGCTTGGGAATCTCGTAATTTTCACAAGCATAAACGAGGTCTGACAGTACATCTGCTGTAAAAAATTGATTTTCTGGATTCTGAAAAACCGAAGATACAATTTTGGATATATCACATATACGAAACGGAGCGATATTTTTATCGTTCAAGTAAATATTTCCTGATTTTTCCCCGTCAAAAAACAAGGGGCATAAACCGTTAATACAACGGAACAAAGTGGATTTACCTGAACCGCTTCTTCCGGTAATAATTACAAATTCTCCTTTCTTAATAGAAATGTTTACTTCTTCAATTGTTTTAAATTTATTATCTTTATATCTATAACTCAACTTTTCCAATCGTATCATTTTGTTTTCTTACCTCAAAAAATTTATTGTTAGACTTAATATGAATGCAATAATAGTGATTACTGAAAATAAGATGTCTTTTTTGCGAATTTTCACATCAAAATATGCACTTCGGCAATTCGTATTTTCTATCCCCTTTACAAGTGCTGCGCAGGAAAATTCTTCTGCTGTATGCAGGCTGCGAAATAGCATAGGAACTAATAAATACTCAAGCATCTTTAACGGATGGAATATTATTCCTTTCCACGATAGATCTATTCCTTTAAGTTTCATTGCCTCAACTATAGTAAAAAAATCTTCCTTTAGTGAAGTAAAATGGCGAAACATTACTGCAATACTGAGGATAATACCTTTTGGAAGCCTGCACTTTTCAAGAGCAGTCGTAATTTCGGATAAATTTTTTTGTTCTTTGATTGCTGATCCTAACATCATAAACGGAATGATTCGCTGAATGATAAAAGCGATAATACCGATAATAAAACATATAGGAGCTTGCAATATAGGAATTTTCATATGAGTAACTGCATAATAATAAAAATAAAGAACTCCAAACGTTATCGCATAACGAATTAAAATATAATATTGTCTCCCTGATATCAACACAATTACTGCAACAAAAAAGGATAGTAATGTCACTTCCGGCTTTCCTGAAAGTAACATAAATACCATAATAATCAAATCCAAAAAAAGAATTGTCCTGAAATCAAAAGTTTGATTTTTTCTTGTTTTATTCGTTGTCATTCACCCCCTTGCAATAGGCATCTAAAATAAGACTGTTTTTATATCAGACTTTATAGTATAATATCATATTATAGTTAATTATTACTAGCTAATCGGTCGTTATTGGCTTATTGCCATATTTTTTAGCTTTTACAATAATCAAAATAAGGGGTGAATTTCTTGAATAAAGGGTACCAGAGTTTTCTCGAACATACTGAAAGCAAGCTTTCACAAAATAATTCTTTTACGAATCCTTGCTTCAACACATATCAATTTTCATCGGAATTAGGTAAAGGATATACATCGATATATGAACTTGATTCTTATGCGAGTATTTGCATTGCGGAACATTCATATTTTTGCGATTTTGAATATGCTGTGATATCAGATGATTCCATATCTATACAACAATATGATTCAATTGATTCAGATCACTGTTACCCCAAGGGTGATGTTTATTCCGGAATGCAATATATTGACTATACTCCTGATGATGAAGTGTATAGATATGTTATTAAAAAAGATATTCCTGCAAAGCTTATAGGTATACAGCTTATGCCGGAATATTACGATGTGTACCTAAAAAAAGAATTTGGTGTAAACAGTGTCAATCTTAAAGAAGATCTGAAAGTGTTCCCGCATGGTATTTCCATTCCTGAAATATCCTCTGTTTTTAATCAAATTCGTAATTTTAAGGGTAATGAATACTGTTCAAAGTTATTTTTCAAAAGCAAAATTGATGAATTAACCGCCATCATTATTCAAAAGGCAGATATGTTTCAAAACTTAAATGCAAGTGTTTCCATTGCGGACCGAAATGCTATTATAGAGATTACGGCATATTTGAATCAAAATTTATCAAAGAAATTTTCACTGATTGAATTGTCCGCAGATGCCTGTATGAGTATTTCAAAATTTAAATATGTATTTAAGAATGTTGTCGGTCAATCTCTTTCAGAATATATAACTCAAAAAAGAATGGAACATGCTTGTGAAATGTTATCATATAGTAATTTGTATATTGCAGAGATTGCCCATCTAATTGGATATAAAAACGCAGGAAGTTTTTCTTCTCAATTCAAAAAATATATGGGAGTACTCCCAATTGATTACAGATTAAACCGAGTCGATGTTCATGTAAATTCAGATTAATATATGATTGGTATTCTTAGACTGTAGAAATATAAAATCAGATATAACTAATAGTATGATATGGGTGTCAAAAGTATTTCACTCAATGATTTTTAATTGAATTTGGTAAATTTTAGTACTCTGACAACTGAACCTTTATGAACAGTCAAAAATTATTTTAAAATCAACTTTTGACACTCATATCATATGATTTTAAGTATAAAAAAAGATGATAGCCTCAATACATCATCAAGTTTAAAAGTTTTGTGGAAGCCTTTAACCATTGATTTTACTTGGATTATTGTACTATCACTATTATAGCATTATCCCCTGAAACATTGATTCCTAGAAAAGCTGTAATTGTTCCTTCCTTGATATCTAGTATCACATTATCTAAGGCATATTTCACACATGAAGACCGTCCACCTGCCTGGTTTTTATTTAGCTATATTAAAGTAGTTCCACATTTATATTAAGCATACTAAAATGTTCTTTTATTTTATCGTATTTACTAGTCATAATAGTAGCTTTCTTAAGATTAGGAAATTGCTTTAGTTCCGATAAGGTTATTTCATTCAAATCAAAGCAATCATCTTCCCCATCCCAAGCTGGAATAATATTCATATAGATGTCATTTCCACCATCCATATAGATTGTTTCTATATATGGTGCTAAGCTCTTTGGGATGGCCAGCTCTTTGAAAAAATTGATTGCCGGTTCAATTATAGTACAAGTATCCGTGTCAATATCTCCTCTTGTGTATTGTTTGGCAAAATCATATATATCAAATGAAGGCCCTAATAACTTCAAATCATACATTAGAACTTGAATGATAGCTAACTTGAAATTTATATTTTCAAAATGAAGAATATCTTCCTTATTTTCCTTATTAGGGTCTCTGGATAATTGCTCATCTATACCCGTATTTTCCATTACCTTTATAAGATTAGCCGCCTCTGATTTTATAGATTTATTCTTGTATATTAAGGTTATAATCAAAGGGAGTCCTATAAGAGGTAAAAATATAAGTCCTCCAATAAGTCCTAATAGTCTATAGCGATTTGTCGTATAAACGCTTTTGGAAATACTATTAATAAAATTCGCTTCCAGGGTGAAAATTCCACCTTTAGTTAAGATAAATAATAAAATACACTCCACTACTAATAATAAGAAAAATAGAGTAATTGATTTCTTTGCCACCTTATTACATATATCCATTTTTGTATCCATAGAGATATCTTGACTGTTAGGTATATTAAAAAACCATTTTTTTGCACGTTCTTCTTTAGTCATGATTTACCCTCCTACTAATATATTATAGTATATTTGATTAAATGTCTTCAAGGAGTCCTTGCCTTTTGCTTAACCTACGTATATCTATATACAAGAATATCAAGGCTACAACTCCAGATATTGTATCGCTCAGGGCATTTGAAAGGTATACACCATTTATGCCTATTATTTTTGGTACTATATACAGGAGAGGAATTAGGATACCACCATACCTCAGTATATACAATAAAGACGATATTTTAGGTCTTTTTATGGACTGGAAGTAGGTTGTCGCAATAGAATGAATACCTACAAAAGTTATACCGAGAAGGTATATCCTTATATTATGACCCGTTATGTCAAGTAATCTTGTATCAGAAGTGTAAGGGTACACAAATAGCTTTGGATAAAACTCTATAAATATTAAAAAAAGTGAACTTATAGCCACAATTACTCCAGTTGTGAGTTTTACTGTTTCTACAATCCTGTGGTACTTGTTAGCACCAAAATTATATCCTATGAGTGGCTGGGCCCCTTGACTAATTCCATATATTATCATGGTAATAAATAGGCTAACAGAGGAAATAATTGTTACAGATGCTAGATGGTAGTCACCACCAAAGTCAATAATAAACCTATTTAGTATAATACTGACAATTGTACCAAACAAGTTCATGTAAAAATTTGGTAGACCATTTTGGAATATTTCCCAAACAGCCTTCAAATCAAAGGATGCATTCTTCTTCCTAAACTTTATAGGTATATCCTCTGCCTTTATAAAGAAGTACAATACAAACACAGTAACCATAGTCTGTGAAATTACAGTGGCAATGGCGGCCCCCTTAACACCCCACTTGAATACAAAAATAAAGAGTGCATCTAGTATAATATTAAGTATGGAGCTTACCATGACAATAATCATAGACTCCTTAGCATGTCCCAAACTTCTCACAGAGTTATTTAGACAGTAACCTGTCAAGCCAGGTACACCGCCTATAAGTATGATCCATATATAGTCCTTGGCATATCTATATACATCCTTGGAAACCCCCAGGAGGTCAAAAATAGGATCCATAAATATTATACAGACTAAACTTATTATTAGTTCAGAAATTATAATCAAAACCAAAGAATTGTAAAGTATTTTTTCAGCTGAATCATACTTCTTCTCCCCATATTTGATGGATATTAAAGTAGACCCTCCCACCCCAATAAGGAGTATAAAGGCCATTTGGACAACCTGAAATGGCATGGTGATACCAATGGCTGTTAAGCCCAAAGGATTTATCCTACCAATAAATATCCTATCCACTATATTGTAAATTGCTGCCACCAGCATACTTAAAATTGCAGGTATACTCATGTCTAGCAATAATTTTGAAATTTTATCATTACCTAAATTCTTGCTCAAAACTACCTCCTAGATAGAAAATTTCCCCTACTGAGGAATAACCCCATAAGGACCTTATACCCCTATGAGGTTATCTTATACATAAAGATTAAGCTTTTCTACTATCATTAGAAATATTAACTGTAATCTGGGTTCCTATATTCTTCTTGCTATTTATAGTTAGAGAACCTCCATGTAACTTCACTATTTCTTCACTTATTGCCAAACCTAGACCACTTCCAGACTTGTGGAAGTCTTCTTGGAAGAATTTTTTGGATACATTGGCTATATTTTTTTCATCTATACCGATACCATTATCAGCAACGCAGATGCTTGTTTCATTGGAATTTTGATCCACCTTGACAGATATAATTCCATCTTCAGGCGTGAATTTTATGGAGTTTTGAACTAGGTTTATCAATACCTGCCTCAGCCTGTCTTTATCTCCATATATTATAGTCATATCCTGGTTTAAGAATTCAAAGCTAAGTCTTATGTTCTTTTTAATAGCCATAGACCTAAGCTGGTTTACTACACTTGCAACCAAGTTTTCTATATTCACCTCTCCTATATTGAGTTTCATCCTGTTAGATGACATCCTGGAAAAGTCTAATAGTTCTTCGACTAATTTTATCAGCCTCTCGGTTTCGTCATTAATTATACCTAGGCCCATGCTAAGTTCTTCTTTGCTTATATTATCAAGTCCTAGTGTTTCACTCCATCCTTTGATAGACGTAAGAGGTGTCCTCAATTCATGAGATACTGATGAGATAAACTCATCCTTCAGCTTCTCACTTTTTTGAATTTCTTGGGCCATATTCTCAAAGGTATTAGCAAGGTCTCCTATCTCATCATCATATATCCTGGATTTATTGACCTTGATATTGTAGTTACCCTTTGCCAACATATTAGAAAATATCTTTAACTCATGTAGGGGGTCTATTATGGAGTCCGCAAATTTTAAACTTAGGCTAATGGTAAATGCTATAACTATCAAGCCCATAAATAGAAGGTAAAACATAATTTTTAAAATTTCTATTTTTACATACTTTAGGGATACACTAAACCTGACGACCCCCTGTATAATACCATTACTCTTTATAGGTACTGATGCACTCATCACATTTTCTTTGGTGTCATATTCCTTATAGATATAGGTGCTCATATCAGTCCCAGAAGTATTTTTAAGGGCTTTCTTTACATCAACGTAATTCAGGATCTTATTACTATTAAAACCATACTGGTCTATAATTAGTTTCCCCCGGCTGTTTATAATGTTTATAGCTATATTTGAGTTCTGCATATTATTCTGGTTTTCTAATATACTCCTAACCCTATCATTGAAATCGATATTGGTCATATTAGTAGCATTATATACAGTATCTATATACCTCATCTGGGAAAGCATGGACTGTCTAATAGAGGTATAATAGTATCTTGTGGTAAATATGGCAAAAAATACCTCAAAAATAAATACTATCAGGATTATTATGATTATGAAATTTTTAAGAACTTTTTTTCTCAAACCTCCAAAGTATAAACCCATTAATCCGCTCTCCTAAAAGTATAACCATAGCCCCATGCTGTCAAAATATATTTTGGTTTAGATGGGTCTTCTTCTATCTTATTCCTAATACGCCTGATATTTACATCGACTATTTTGTAGTCATATAGCTCTGTAGACCCCCATACTTCCTGTAGGATCTGGTCCCTACTAAGACTATCACTAGCATTCATCATTAAGAACTTTACAATAGAAAATTCTGTAGGAGTAAGGTCTACAACATTTCCATCCTTATAAAGTTTTCTCTTGTTTATATCCAGAGAAAATGGTGGTAGGTCAAGAACGCTACTCTTCCTTGTATCATTGTCCTTCTTAACCCTCCTGATTAGGGCTGATACCCTAAATAGGAGTTCTTTGATACTAAAGGGCTTTATCATATAGTCATCTGCACCAGCTACAAAGCCTTCGATTTTGTCGTCTTCCTGGGCCTTTGCTGTAAGCATTATAATCCCCATATTTTCATACTTTTCCCTTATATACCTACATACATCTACACCACTCATATCGGGTAGCATTATATCAAGTAGGGCAACTGTAATATTGGGTTCACTATTTAGTTTTTCTATAGCTTCACTACCAGTACCAGCTTCTATTACATCATAGCCTTCTCTTTTTAAATTTATGCTAACAAAACTTCTTATACCAATTTCGTCCTCTAAAATAAGAATCTTGTCCATATTATTACCTCCTAACATAGATACTATTTGTTAATCAACTCGAATGTTTTTCTTATTCTATTAAGGCTAACACCATATTTTTTCATAAGGTCTCCATTTGACTTTTTGAGAATACATACACAGTCTTCTGTCTCAAATAGGATAGCTTTTTTGGCACTTTTTTTATATTCATCTTCATAGGAAGCTGAAGATTTAGATATAACTGTATATGTTAATAAGTCAATTTTAGACTTACCGTTAATATAGTATATGGAATAGTCATCCTTATTATCCTTATTATCAACCTTTATATATATTTTATCTTTTAATTTATCTGGTATAACCTGCTTGAAATTATAAGTAAAAGAATAGAAATTTTGGCCTATCCTGCTAAGGACCTCCTTGTCTTCTAGCCTACCATTCCAATTATACCAACTAATAATATTATTATCTTTGGAATTGGCATTGGTTAGCTTTTCTTCTATCTTGGGCAGGTCTATTATACCATCACCATTTATATCTTCAGGCCTCAGGTTATATGGATTTATAGCCAGGATAGATTCATTTTTTATTACCTTTTCAAACTTGGAATTCCTGTATATTAGCAGCTGGTTTACAGAAGACCCCCTAAGACTCTGGTAGGTAATTACACTCCCCAGGTAATTATTGGAGATTCTTCCGTTTAATATTTCTACCTTGTCTAAAGATTCTACCGTATAAGAAGTATCGTACTTGTCAAATTGAATATTATCATTTTGAAGTTTCATACCACATATACTTACTTCGTAAGTCTTCTGACTCTGGATAAGGGCCAGACATTCCATCTTACCATCATTATCATAGTCAAAATAGTTAAGTTTAATTGATGTTTCCGAAGAGTTATACTCTGCCTTCTTTTTTATATTACCATCTTCATTAGAATAAATATAAATATTTTCATAGCCCAAGCTGTTGATATGAAGGATTATTTCCTTCTTACCATCATTATCCAGGTCAATGAAGTTAGCATATTTTATAGTCTCTCCTGGTATTCTTACAATGCTTTCATCATCTTCTGAAATTTGACCACTTTGCATGTTGAAAATATACATATATATATTGCTAGTACCCTGATTTTCATTGGTTTTTTTCTTGAAGGCAACTATGTCCTCTACCCCATCTGAATCAAGGTCTACCCTATTAATTTTGGACACATCCTTAAAATTTTGAGGAGTTGTAAAACTAGTATCAAGGGGTGTTAACCTCCTTATAGAATTGTAGATTTCAAGATTTTTTTCATCACTTATAGGTTTTACTATCAACTTTTCTGGTGATTTTAAAGAATTGAAGTTTGCAGCTATAAGTATTGGCAAGCCAATCAATAAAATTATGAAAAAAGCCCATATATACTTGTTAAATAACTTGTTCAATTTATCACCCCTTTAAGCTTTCTTAGGTGGTTTAGGACCGGGATACTGGTAGTAGTAGGTCTTTAACATACCATTATAGAGTTTTCTTTTTCTTATAGCATCCTGACCAAACTCATATTCAAATTCTTCATATGATGTAATCAGGTAGTATGACCAATTTTTTAATCTCCTAAATGCATAGCCCAGTTCCTTATAAAGTAGCTTTACACTTTCCTGGTCCTCAAGTCTTTCACCATAGGGTGGATTGGTAATTATAAATCCATACTCCTCATTAGATGCAAACTTTGTCGCATCCCTACATTCAAACCTGATATATTTTTCAACTCCTGCTATCTCAGCATTATTTTTTGCAATCTCTATAGATTCAGGATTAATATCATAACCATATATGGTAAAACTTTCATCATCCTTTAGTAGGTCAAAGGCCTCTTTTCTTACCTCCCACCATATTTTCTTGTCTATAGTCCTCCATTTTTCTGATATAAACTCCCTGTTCATGCCTGGGGCCATATTTATACCAATCATGGCTGCTTCAATAAGTATTGTACCAGAACCACACATAGGATCTACTAGGGTTCTTCCTGGTCTCCAAGGGGTTAAATATACTAGGCCTGCTGCTAGGGTTTCCCTGATAGGAGCCTTATTGGATACTTCCCTATACCCCCTCTTATGTAGGGCTAAACCTGTAGTATCTATAGAAAGAACAACCTTGTCCTTGTGTATAAAAACAAAGATGGGATATCTTTCCTTATCCTCTTTTAGCATATTGCTTTCCATGTATTTTTCTTTAAGGCTATCTACTACAGCCTTCTTAACTATGGACTGGATGTCCGAAGTTGAATATAGCTTAGACTTGATAGATGATGCCTTAGCCACTGGAAATTCAGCCCCATAAGGTATAAACCTGGACCAGTCAATCTGCCTTGTTCTATCATATAGTTCTTCAAATGAAGTAGCCTTAAACTCAGCTACCTTTAAACTGACCCTCTCAGCACACCTTAACCACATATTGGCCCTGGCAATACCATATTCATCTGTCTTGTAGGTAACCCTACCATCCTCAGTTTTTTCGATTTCAAAACCTAAATTTTTGATTTCATTTGCTAACATCTTTTCCATGCCAAAAAAGCAGGGTGAGATTAATGTGTACTTATATTTCATGCTTATTCACCATTTCTATCATCTTATTCTTAAGCTCATTTTCCAGCCTTGCTATTTCATTTTCAGCTTCTTTTCTCTTGGCTCTAGACTCAACCTGTATCTTCATGACTTCATCTAGACTAGATATAAGGGCCTCATTTGTATGTTTTAAACTCTCAATATCAACAATTCCTCTTTCAGATTCTTTTGCAGTCTCTATAGATGCCATCTTTAAATTATCTGCATTCTTCTTTAGGAGTTCATTTGTGATATTTGATACCTCTCTCTGGGCCCTTATAGCCTCATTTGAATGGCTAACTCCTAAGGCCAATACCATCTGGTTTTTCCATAGGGGTATTGTATTTACAATAGTTGATTGTATCTTTTCCACCATTAATATATTGTTATTTTGAACCATCCTTATCTGGGGTGCCGTCTGTATAGATATCATCCTAGACAGGTCAAGGTCATGTAACTTCTTTTCAAACCTATCGATCTGGTTATTAAGGTCATTTAGGTTTTGAGCGTCCTCTTGTAGTCCACTCAGTCTGGCCTTTTCACTTAGGGCTGGTAGTTCCTTGTTTTTAATATCTGCAAGTTTTTTCTTTCCAGCAAGTATATACATAGACACTTCCTTATAGTAATTCTTGTTTAGGTCATACATCTGGTCAAGAGTAGATATATCCTTCATCAGGGTAACCTGCTGATTTTCCAAAGACTTAACTATAGAATTAACATTATTTTCAGCCTTGTCATAATTAGCCCTCATTAGCTGGGTTTTCTTGCTTCCCCTCTTAAAAAATCCCAGTATACCCTTGTCCTCATCACTGGCATCAAAGCCCTTTAATTCAACAACCAAGTTGGAAATCATATCTCCGACCTCTCCAAGGTCTTTTGTTCTAATAACACTTAGGGTAGAATCTGAGAAATCGGACATCTTCTTTTGGACTCCCGCCCCATATTCCAATACAAGTTGGGAATTTCCTATATCGATTTCTTTTGAAAAATCTTCAACCATTTTTCTTTCAGATTCGCTTAAACTCGACTCGTCAAATGAGTCAATAACACTTCTTTCAACCTTGTCTTCTTTAACCAGGTCTAACTCTTCTTTTTTGTTACTATCAAAACTTAATACTATATCATCCATATTTGATCTCCTAATAACATCTTTTGCTATATTTTAAATGATTAATTCCTCTATTTTAAACTTATGCATTTATTCATCAATTTTGTTTTCAAAAGGATTTTCTCCGCTCAGACCATCCTGGGCCAACATGGTCTTTAAAACAGATATATCAGACCTGATATCGATATTATCGGTCTGAATCAGCTGGTCCAATAACCTCTTGTAAGCACCTATAATGGTATCCATAGTAGTTGATATTTCATCCATTGCCTTAAGGCTTGTATCGGTTTTTGGTTTATTTTCAAGGTCTTTGTATGAACCAAGGAGTTTGGTAGTTATTGGCATATAGTAGGATGAAAACCTATCTAACCTATCCAACTTATCTGGGTTTTTACTAACAAGATCTTCTAAACTTGCTATCAAGTAAGATATTTCTGAACACTTTTCTACCATACCAGTGTCTGATAGTGACCTTTGCAATACTTCTATTTCATTCCTATTGTCCCTACATAATTCTATGAAGTGATTTAATTCCTTATTTGATTCAAATTTTTCTTGCTCAATATCTCTCTTCCTACGACTTTCCTGACCAGCCTGGTAATATGAATACAATTCATCATTGACCAAGAAGATAGTATTATTTTCTACTAGGTGTCCCTGGTAAAAATACTTTTTATCTATCATATTTTCTAGGTCTTTGACCACACTAGACTCTGGTATACCTATACGATTGGCCATACTTGATATTTCTGCATATCCATTGTGGTCAAGTGAAGCAAGGTAGGCCTTAAACCTAGATATTTCCCTCCTCCTATAGGAAAAGAAGTAGCTAATACCAAACATGACTCCAAAGATGACAAAAAAAGGTATAAAATTTAAGCCTATTGCAAGTAGTATAATTCCTAAAATTAGCATTATAAATGCTGTAATGCCTGACAATATTTGAAAAATCAGGTTAAGCAAGTAGTTTTCCGGCCTTCGGATATATCTTTCCACCTGATTTATTTCTGGCATATTAGCTGATCCAAAACCTCTATTATAAGTTCTTACATTAGCTTGCTTACCTAATATATTCTTGCCTATTAGCGAATTATTAACCTGGTCAAGAGCTATATCTATAGACCTCTTTACAGTGTCATTTAGGTCAGCAAAATTACTCTCATTAATTTTTGAATTTATGGTATCCCCTAAACCTTTAATTATGTCATCTACAGAAAAATTATTATTCTTATATTTATTAGTCATATTCAACACCTCACTAATATGATTATACCATATAATTAGGACATTTTTAGCTTTTGTATGTAGAAATATATTAGGATATATAAGTAAAATTATAAAATATTATTAGATTTTTTTAAAAGCCATTATCCTTATGATATACAAAAAAGGCCACACATTTATTTGTAATGTGCGACCTAAGTGTTTACTAGTAGCTAATTGATATGTTACTTTAATTAAGTGTATTGATAGATATAGCTTATATATAGCCTTATAACTATACCAATAGGCCTTCGGAAATATTAAGGGTCTTGTCTGCTATTTCCTCAGCAAAAACTGTGTCATGGGTAATTATTAGTATAGCCATACCCATTTTTTTACAGTCTCTAATAATATCCTCAACTTTTTGTATATTATCCTTGTCTAAGGCTGATGTAGGCTCATCAAAACATAACACCTTGGGCTTAAGGGCACAAGACCTGGCTATAGCAACCCTCTGTTGCTGGCCACCTGATAACTGGTGTGGATAGTTATCCTTTTTATCCAAAAGGTCTACCATCTCTAGTAGGTCTAGGGCTTCTTTAACAACCTCATCCTTATTTCTACCAAATACCCTAACAGGAGATTCTATTATATTTTCTAGGACACTTAAGTGGGGAAATAGGTTGAAATTTTGGAAAACCATGCCTATCTGGCCCCTAATTTCCTTCATATCATTTATTGACTTTATTTCCACATCGTCCAGGACTATTTTACCACTATTAAAGCTTTCAAGCCCGTTTATACACCTGATCAGGGTTGTCTTACCAGCACCTGATTTACCTAAGACTACTCCGATTTCACCATCGTCTATCTGGAAACTAATTCCCTTTAAAACTTCTACTTGGCCAAATTTTTTCTTAAGATCTACTATTTTTAACATATTATCACCCCTTAGCTATAGTATGAATATCTCTTTTCTAAGAGTGCAGTTAACTTAGTTAGTATGGCTGTCATTACCAGGTATATGACAGCTGCATAGGCAAAAGGCATCAGACTAGCTTCCCTATTACTTGCCGCCGTTGCTACCCTCAATAGGTCATTTAGTCCTAGAATATAAACAAGGGAAGTATCCTTTACTAGGGTAATTAATTCATTAGAAACAGGCGGTAATACCCTTTTTGTTAGCTGGGGTAAAATTATTCTTTTATACATTGTAATCTTGTCAAAACCAAGAACTTTGGCTGCTTCAAACTGACCCTTGTCAATAGATAATAGACCACCCCTGAAAATTTCAGCATAATATGCTGCATAGTTGATTACAAAGGCTATAAAGGCCACAGTCAGCTGGTCGAATACTAGCTTTGGACTAATTATAGGAAGTACGTAGTAGAAGAACATCATCTGTAGTAAGAGTGGACTTCCCCTCATTATCCATATATAAAAGCTAGAGACAGAACTAGCTATTTTGTTATTTGATAGCCTTACAAAGGCAACTACTATACCCAAGGGTATGGAAAATATAGTTGTTACAAAGAACAATTCTAAAAGTATTTTAACCCCTTCAAACATTTATTTCCTCCTGTTGCTGATCTTATTTATTTCACTTGTCAGCCTTAAAAATTATATATTTATTATTGGTTGAACCATTTCTTTTTTATCTTGTCAAATGTTCCATCAGCCTTCATATCATCTAAGGCTTTATCGATCTTATCTCTTAAGTCTGTATCCTTCTTTCTGAAGCCTACACCATACTGTTCACTACCAAGGTCACCTTCTAGTACCTTATACTTGTCGGCACCCCTCTGAGTAATGTAGTACTTTAATAGAACTTCGTCACCAACTACAGACTTAATTCTACCAATCTCTAAATCTCTAAGAGCCTTATCATATGTATCATAAGTAACTGGTTTCTGGTCCTTTATCATACCTATAAATTCCTTATTAGCCTCTATAGCTTCTAGGGCAGATGATGCTGCCTGAGTTCCAACTACCTGGTCCTTAAGGTCTGCTAACTTAGTTGGGCTTTCAGTAGACATTGTGATTGCTATTTGCTTGTTGTCAAAGTATGGCTTAGAGAAGGCCACTCTCGCCTTACGTTCTTCAGTTATTGAATAACCATTCCATAGACAGTCAACATTGCCATTATCTAGCGCCTGTTCCTTCATTGACCAGTCAATATTCTGGAACTTAACTGTATAACCGGCTCTCTTGAAGGCTTCATTTGCCAAGTCAATATCAAATCCTTCTAGCTCATTTTTGTCATTAAGGAATCCCATAGGAACAAATGTGTTGTCAAGCCCCATTACAATTTCCTTCTTGTCTGTGCTAGTAGCCTTTTGGTCATCTTTCTTATCTGAACAAGCAACCAAACCTGTAGCTAATACTAACCCTAAACCTAACATAACCGTTTTTTTGATAATACCTTTTTTCATTTTCTTTTCCTCCTAAAAATATAATTAAATATGTCTAGTCAGGTCCAGGATAGAATACGCACAAAAAACTCCCGTGCCCTGACGTCTGCCAGAGGACGAGAGTATAAAATCCAATACTTCGTGTTCCCACCTCTATTCGTTACTATCTCACAATAGCAACCTCATCGAGTACTATATAATACCCTAACACTGTAACGTGTGTTCACGTGATAGCCTACTAAAACTTCGGTATCCAACTCATAGATGTGTTCGATATAATCTGTAATGTGCTTCTCACCAGCCAGCCACTCTCTGATTAACTTCATATACCTACTATTTCTAGTCAAAGTCTTTGTTTTTGTGGTTTCTTTACTTGTTATAAATCATTCTAATTCATGGTAAAGGTTTTGTCAAGGTTTTTTTGAATATTTTTTATTTTTTTGAATTTACACATTATTTTAATACATTTAAACTGTTTTATTCACCCATAAACTAGTTTCTAGCCCATGGTACTAAATTCACCTGACCAAAACTCAAATCACGAAACCTATCTGTATACTCCCCCCTATAATTTATTAGGTATAGTATAACTAACTCTATATAGTTAATGCCAAGAAGGGTTATATTCCACATATCTTCAAATTCTAATTTATTATTATGTTTTGACTTACTCGGATGAACTACCCTATTTCTATAGTAGGTGATCAAGTCGACACCATCCTTAAAGTGTCCTACCAGATCTAGAGAAAATTGGTCAATCCTATCTATACTGGTATCCAGGTTACACTCTTTTAGGAGCATCCTTATATTTTGCTTGGCAGGGTTCTTATCATACTCAATAGGATTGTAAACAGCCTTCATTTCAACCAATACTACATAAGACAGCATTTCTAGGGCAGTCTGTATAGAAATGATATTGTTATCTATATTATTACCATTTAGGGCACCCAGATACCAGTCTACAGTGTTGTCTATGGCCACACTATAATAGGTATCTTCGAGTTTTTTACACATGAGAGAAAGATACTTTTCTATGTTGTGGTAGTTTGATATAGTAGATGTCCAGTTGAAGACAAAACGGTAGTCTGAGGAATAATTTTTACACCACTCCCTATAAGTATTCTTTCCTCCCCTATATCCAAAGGCATTTACTATATTTATATACCTTCCACATAGAAAAGACAGGGCTGTAGATAGGTTGTTTAAAAAATACCTTAGTCTCTTAGTTTTCACCTTACTTCCATCTTTTTTATATATTCTACCAGTATGTGTAATTATATTACCAGTTTTTGACACTAAGTTATTATGCATTTCCTTGTTATACTTATAGCCCTTGTCTATTATAATAGTATACTCGTTGACATCAAACTCAAGCCTGGCAGCGTATATAAGGTTACCATGATTGACCAGCTTTCCTGGTAACTTATCCATATTTAATATGTCGAACTGTAGGTAGTCTACATCTGTATCCTTAGACTTAATCAATATGTCATTGATATAACCGTATAATTCCCCATTGGCTGTTTGTGTTATTTCAGCATTTATAACCTTATAACCAGGTATCTCAATAGATATCTCCTCCATTGAAAGATCATCAATATAGTCTGATATTGTTTCATACCTATACACACTAGCCCTAAAGTTTATAGCTACTGGGTCACTTATCTTATAGTAAACTGTCCCCTGACACTTAATGTCATATGTCCCGTATATGTAAAATCTTCCTTGGTATATTACAAGATCTTCATTGATATCATTATTATCGTATATGGAGATAAATGACTCATTAATTATATTCAATATCCTGTCTCCTTCCAAAAAAATAAGTACCCTACTGACTTGTAGAGTACTTATATTATACTATCTTTGTGTATTTAAATCAATTGGTTTGAAAGATGAACCATATAAGGACTCTTCCTTGCCTTCAGTTTCTTTAAAGGCTGTAGACAACATCAACTTAATCCTATTTAACTGGTTTACTGATGTTGCTGATGCATCATAGTCTATTGGTATTATATTGGCCTTAGGGAATTTCTTCTTTATTCCCTTGATTACACCCTTACCTATAATATGATTAGGCAGGCATCCGAAAGGCTGCATACATACTATGTTATTACATCCAGCCTCTAATAGTTCTAACATTTCTCCTGGTAGTAACCAGCCTTCACCAGTTTGGTTACCAAGTGACACATAAGACTTAGTCAATTCAGCTAAATTATCTATCTTCTTGGGAGGGTCGAACCTCTTACTTGCCTTAAGGGCTGAAGTATAAGTAGCCATATAAGTTTCTAGTATCTTGACAACTGCCTTACTAATAACCATACTCTTCCAGGATCCCTCTAGGTTCTTGTGCTTATATATATTATTGTAGGCACAGGCCATAAAGAAGTTGAGTAATTCCGGTACAACTGCTTCTGCCCCTTCTCTTTCCAGGATACCTATCAGGTCATTATTGGCTATTGGACTAAACTTAACCAGTATTTCGCCCACCAGGCCAACCCTTGGCTTAACTTCATCAGTAATCTCTAACTTATCAAAGTCTGAAACTATGTCCCTTATATTCTTTTTGAACTGCCTAATGTTGGCATCTTTAAGTGATTCCTTACACTTGTCACACCACTTTTCATATAGGAGGTTAGCACTACCTGGTATACTCTCATAAGGTCTAACCCTTAGTAGTACCTTCATTAAAAGGTCGCCATAGACTGCCCCCATTACCAACTTATTTAGGACCTTCATGTTCATCTGTTCTTTAAAACCATTATCCTCTATACCTTGAGCACTAATAGACACTACCGGCACATTTGGGAAACCTGCAGACTTTAAAGCCTTTCTTAGGAAGGCGATATAGTTAGTAGCTCTACAACCCCCTCCTGTTTGACTCATCAGTACAGTGGTATTATCTAGGTCATATTCACCAGACTTTAGGGCATGAATTAACTGACCTATCACTATTATAGCTGGGTAGCAGGCATCATTATTTACATATCTCAAGCCTTCATCAATTATCTCAGATGAGTTATTGTTTAGGACTACTATATTCAGGCCAGAATCCTGCATAGCCCTTTCTATAAACTGGAACTGGACTGGCGCCATTTGAGGGGCTAAAAGTGTATGTTTGGTATTTAACCTTGTATTTTTCTGGTATTCAACCTTCTTTTCTTCCAACTGGGAAGGCTTAACTCCACTCTGTTCCCTTTCATTAATGGCAGCCTTTAAAGACCTTAGTCTTATCTTGGCAGCCCCCAGGTTATTACCCTCATCTATCTTGATAACTGTATGTATCTTAGATTTTTCACTTAGTATGTCTTCTACCTGTTCAGTAGTTACTGCATCAAGTCCACATCCAAATGAGTTTAATTGGACCATATCTAGGTTATCCTTGTTCTTACAGAATTCTGCAGCCTTGTAGAGCCTGGAATGGTATACCCACTGGTCTACCACCCTAAGAGGCCTATCCATATGGGCCAAGTGACAAACAGAATCCTCTGATAAGACTGCCATACCAAGAGAATTTATCAATTCTGGTATACCATGGTTAATCTCAGGATCAAGATGATAAGGTCTACCAGACAAAACAATACCCTTTAAATTATTTTCGTCTAAATAGGCTACTGCTTCTTCACCCTTCTGTCTTACCTGGGCCTTGAAAAGGTCATATTCTTTTGTAGCCATGTCTATAGCCCTATTTACCTCATCCTGTCTAAGGTCTGGATAGTGGTACTTCATGGCAGAGTATATTCTCTTCTTTAACTTGTTCTTGTCATTTAAAGTTATAAAGAAATTAATAAACTTAATATCATTTTCTTCAAGAGAATCCATATTGCTCTTGATTACTTCTGGATATGATGTAACAACCGGACAGTTGAAGTGGTTGTCAGAATCAGGGTCTTCCCTAAATTCATGTGTAACTGATGGATAGAAAATAGTCTTTATACCTTTTTCTATCAAGTCTTCTATATGACCATGGACTAGCTTAGCTGGATAACATACTGTATCTGATGCAATAGAACTAATCCCCTTCTCAAATATATCCTTAGTAGACTTGGCTGACAAGACAACTGAAAATCCTAGCTCACTTAAAAAGGTATGCCAAAACGGATAGTTTTCATACATATTTAGGACTCTTGGTATACCAATAAGACCCCTCTTCGCCTCTTCTGGCTTTAGGGACTTGTAGTCAAAGAGTCTGTCATACTTATATTTATATAAATTGATGCTTTTTTTGTCCTTTTCTATCTTCTTGTGGGTATAAATTGCCTCTCCAACCTCACACCTGTTACCTGATACAAATATCTCCGACTCAGAGAACTTATTTATAGTTAATAGGCACTTGTTAGAGCAACCCTTACATCTTGTTACACTTGACTCTATAGTAATGTCATTTAACTGGTCAAAGCTGAGAATATTTGACCTAATACCCCTGTATTTTTCCCTTGAAATCAAGGCGCATCCAAAAGCCCCCATCAAGCCGGCTATATCAGGTCTGGTTACATCCCTACCAGCCAGGACCTCGAAAGACCTCAAGACAAGGTCATTATAGAATGTACCACCTTGGACTACAACATTTTCTCCAAGTTCTTCCACATCCCTTAATTTTACAACCTTGAATAGGGCATTTTTAACTACTGAATAAGCCAAACCTGCAGATATATCCGCAACACTAGCCCCTTCCTTTTGGGCCTGCTTAACCCTGGAATTCATAAATACTGTACACCTAGAACCCAGGTCTACAGGGTTTGTAGCCCCTATTCCGACCTTTGAAAAGTCAACTATATCCATATGTAGAGACCTTGAGAAGGACTCAAGGAAAGAACCACAGCCGGATGAACAAGCCTCATTAAGGATTATCTGGTCAATTACCCCATCTTTTATCTTTAAACACTTCATATCCTGGCCACCAATGTCCAGGATAAAGTCAACTTTCGGATCAAAGAACTTTGCAGCCTTATAGTGGGCAATGGTTTCTATTTCACCCTCATCTATTCTTAGGGCCTTTTTAATTAATTCTTCACCGTAACCAGTTACAGTTGCCCTGGTTATAGAACAGCCCTCAGGTAGTTTTGAATATATATCCTTAAGTATCTTGATACTCATATCAAGGGGACTACCCTCGTTACTACCATAGTGGGAATAAAGTAGCTGACCCTCTTCTCCTATTAGAACGGCCTTTGTAGTGGTTGAACCAGCATCTATACCAAAGAAACACTTGCCCTGGTAGTTTTCTATACTGTCCCTTTTTACACAGTCCTTAGCATGTCTAGCCTTAAAGTCTTCATAGGCCTGGTCATCCTTAAATAGGGCCACTATTTCATCACTATTTCCATCTTCAAGACTATCAACCCCATCAACCAAGTCAATAAGTTCCTTGATTGAATAAACTTTCTCCTTAGATGCCAAAAGGGCTGCTCCCATAGCCACATAAAGCTGGGCATTTTCAGGGAAAATTATATTTTTGTCTTCTAACTTCAATACTCTTGCAAACTGCTTTCTTAATTCTGACAAGAAATATAGGGGTCCACCAAGAAAGGCAACATTTCCCTCTATCTTCCTACCACATGATAAAACGCTGACCGTTTGAACGACAACAGCATTAAATATACTCATGGCTATATCAGACTTACTAGCCCCATCATTTATAAGAGGTTGTATATCTGTCTTTGCAAACACACCACATCTTGAAGCGATTGGGTAAACCACCTTAAAATCCTTAGCAAGCTCATTCAAACCGGTTGCATCTGTCTTCAAAAGAGATGCCATCTGGTCAATAAAAGCACCTGTACCACCAGCACAAATACCATTCATCCTCTGATCTATTCCACCTGATAGGAAGGTTACCTTGGCATCTTCTCCACCAAGCTCTACTACAACATCAGTATCAGGGTTATACTCTTCTATAGACCTTGTACTAGAAATTACTTCCTGTTCAAATTTTATTCCTATCTTTTTTGATAGGCCTATACCACCTGAACCTGTTATTACAGACTTTACCTTGATATTCCCTAATTTACTAAAAATATCCTTTAATTGGTCACTAACTGTCTTTTTTACATCAGAAAAATGCCTTCTATATTCCTTGTATTTTAATAATTTATCTTCAGTTAAGACAACTGCTTTAACGGTTGTGGATCCAATATCTATTCCTAAATTATAGACCTTTTCCATCTTATACCTCCTCATGGGTAATATACTATATATACCACCTATCACCAAAATGAGCTTGGATAATACATATATATAGAGAAATCTACAAGAGATTATCTAATTAATATACCCATTTTAGTATATCTTATACCAAATTTAGATTTTTGTAAAATGAAATTATCTTCATTTTAGGCATGAAAAAATCCTCCTATGACCTTTGATTTATCATAGGAGGATAAGGAAATTTATATACTTTTTACATACACTTTTCTATAGATAGATTATTACTTTAAATTCTTAGAAACCATGTTAACCAGGTCAGCAGTTCTTTCAGCATAACCCCATTCATTGTCATACCAAGAAATAACCTTTACTAGTCCATCACTCATTACCATTGTTGATAGGGCATCTACTATAGAAGACCTCTTGTCACCCTTGAAGTCTACTGAAACAAGTGGCTTATCACAGTAGCCTAGTATACCCTTTAATTCATTTTCAGCAGCATCCTTAAGGGCTGTATTTATTTCTTCTGCAGTAACATCTTTCTTCTTAAGGTTAACAACAAGGTCAACAACAGATACAGTCTGAGTTGGAACCCTTAGAGAGAATCCATTTAATTTTCCTTCTAGTTTTGGAAGCACTAGGGAAACAGCCTTAGCTGCACCAGTTGTTGTAGGTATTATTGATCCAGCGCAAGCCCTAGCCCTTCTTAAATCCTTATGAGTCTTATCCAATACCTGCTGGTCGTTCGTATAGGCATGAACTGTTGTCATCATACCGTTTTCTATACCGAATTTTTCATCTAAAACCTTAGCTACTGGAGCTAGACAGTTAGTTGTACAAGAAGCATTTGATATAATATTGTGTAGCTTGCTATCGTACTTATCATCATTTACACCCAATACTATTGTGATATCTTCATTCTTAGCTGGGCAAGTTATTACAACCTTCTTAGCACCTGCATCTATATGACCTTGAGCATCTTCTCTATTTTTAAACTTACCAGTATTGTCTATAACTATATCAACACCTAGGTCCTTCCAAGGAATTTCACTTGGCTTAGCTGCCCTAGTGATTGCTATATCTCTTCCATTTACACTTATACAATCATTGTTCTTTACTTCAACCTGGCCATCAAATATACCATAGCTTGAATCGTATTCAAATAGGTGGGCTAGTGTTTCAGCATTTGCCCTAGCATTAATAGCTACTACTTCGTATTCATACTTGTCAGATGCCTCTGTAATTCTTAATACTGATCTACCAATTCTACCAAATCCGTTTAAACCAACTCTAATTTTCATCATAATCCTCCATATAGTATAGTATATAATATAATCTTTAAGTTTTTAGATATTAGTATATCTCTTTTCTATAAATATTGTATACTATTTAATCTAATAATGCAATACTATAGGGAAAACTTTTTCAAGTTTTTCTTAAAATATTATCACTACCTTACCTCAAACTAAAGAACTAATAACCCTGAGCTGGATTATACTATTATCTAATTATGATAAAATATTCTAAAAAAGGAACTATGATATGTATATCATAATCCCTTTATTGTATATCACTTTTAATATAGCCACTTCCTAAATTACTTTTCTTCGTCTACTACTACTGAATCTTCTAATTTAGGTTCATCCTTATCAAAATCCTGCATAGAAACTACAAAGCTATCAAGATCATCATCAGCTTCTTCATCTCCATCAAATTCACGTGCATTTTTTCTATCAATTAGGTCATCAATAGTTTCTCTTAGGGCTTCTAGATCTTCTAGTTCAAAATCTTCATCATCAAAGTCATCAAAATCACGTTCAATATGAAGTTTTTCACGAAGGAAGTCATTCACTTCTATTTCGTTTTCCTTATAGATTTTGTAACCTAGAGCACCTGCCACTACACCTAGGGCAGTACCAAATAATACTTTTTTCATAATTTACCTCCATTATCTTCAATATATAAATTTTTTTAATTGACTGTACCAGTCTATATAATAAGAAATCTAAAATATTGTTCTAATAAATTTATCTTCCAAGTCAATGAATTTATTAAGATATATCTAAACCACATTCTCTTAAAAATTGCTGTGGGTCTTCGAACATATATTGCATATGACTCATGCCATCTATTATCTTAATTTTTCCAGCATCAAGTGATTTAATCTCTGGTAGGTTGATTTTAGACTTGTCTTTTTCACCAAATAAGAATACAAGATCAGTGTCGTCCCTATACAGTACAGATGGCAAGGTGTAATCATAGCATGAAAAGGCAATTTTCTTCAAACAATCATTGTCTATATCCCTATAGACATCTATACAGTATCTTTCATCTTCCTTGTTTAGGTACTTGTACTTTTTAGTCTTACTAAAAAACTCATTTGGATGCTTCTTAAGGCCCTTAGAAGTCCTCTTCATCTCTAGATACAATTTTAAACCCTGTAGTTTGCTGGATTTCATAGCTGGTGAATCAAGAGCTGCCTTATCGATCTTAAGGTTTATATCCTTTAAGATTTCAAAAGCCACAGAGGTTCCGTAGGATGACCCCAATAAAAAAGCTATCCTGTCTATATTACGATCCTTTAACCAGTCTATAATCTTATCAGATTGGCACCTGGCTGATACAAATTCAGAATGTGGGTGGTCAAGCCCCTCTAAATTTGGTATCACTACATAGTAATCCTTTATAAGTAAAGGTAAAATTGTCCTATAACTGGTAACACCTGGATAAAAAATACTATGCACCAAAAGCGCTACAGGTTTTTCAGAATCACCAAAAGTTTCAACTTTCATGTTTAAATTCCTCCACATTATCTTTTATACCTTCTCTAAACTATAATACCCCTATAATTAGTAAAAGTAAAGTACTTCGAAAGTTTTTATTCATACTAATTAATTTATGACTGGTTTTCCGTCATTATCTAGTATGGCCTTGCCTTCAGTATCCAACATTATACCGTCAACAACCTTGTCTCTTTCAAGTACACCATCATCATTGTAGTAAAACTTGTCATAACCATAGGGCGACCTATTAGCTTGGTATAACCAACCCCTAAATAGGCCATCATTTGAAAACCTATATGTCTGTTTATCTGGATCAAAACCTACATCATTGGAAGAGGAGTATGAATAGTTATACCTATCCATAATAGAGTTAACGGTTAAACCACTAACAGAATTTATACCACCTATGACAGTTATATTGTCCTTATTGCCACTACGGTTTACTACATTAGAATCAACCTTAGTTGAGCATAAAAGTACTCCTGTATCCGCTATACTTGCCATAGATGAAGCAGACAAGGCATCTGGAAAGTTCCTGCCACTTGCTACAAGTAAGTTTTTAGCTTTTATAAGGGCAAGAATTTGATTACATGTCTTATACCTGTCATCCCCACCTATCCTCTTACCATAGGTATTCTTTATTGAATTTTTTCCACCAATTGTATATTCAACCTTATAGTCTTTTGGAAGGTTTAATTTTTTTCTTCCATCAACTAAAAGTAGGCTAGTTTTAGATTTGGCAACTAGACCGCTTGTAGATAGGGCATCCGGGAAATTTCTACCATCAGCTATACAAAGGTCATTATTCCCCGCCCTCTCAACTACTTTCATGCTGGTATCATACCTGTCCCTACCTTGGATTCTCTCAACATTGAAAAATTTAGTCAGGGCACTTTCATAACCCTTGTCAACAGAGTTTTCTCCACCTACTATAATTACATTTTTAACCTTCCTATTCAGGAGGTCGGCTGTAAACTTTCTATAGTCTAGGTCGTCTGAACTAGGTTTAACCAATATTATATTTGCCTTGTATTTAGTTGCTAGACTAATGGCAGATAGGGCATCAGGAAAATCCTTGCCATTTACCACTATGGCTATATCAGACTTATGGTGGTCTGCAACATTCATAGACGTCTGGTACCTGTCCGGACCTTCTATCCTTCTAATAGAGCCTGCCTCAGCACCTCCTAAAAAAAAACCTGTAAACATCATACCAAGAACGAAATATACTCCACTTTTTCTCAATTTACTTTTATTAAATCTCATGCTTCTCCCTCATTAACTTCTGTAAGTTCCCAGAATTTTTTTTCGTTTATTACACATATATTATGACCTAGAGCCAGGTAGGCCAAAAGAATTTCATACTCCTTAGAGTCATAAAAAATTGGTTTGTCAAAACCCTCTCCAACAATTACATAGTCCACTTGACCAGATATATCATCTACTATTATAGCCCCCATATCTCCTAGCTTTTTACCTATGCTGTCCTTAGACTCATAGTTAAAGTCATTATAAAGAAAAACCCTCTTATCTTTAAAATCTATGTCAGAAAGACAATCCTCATCTTCCCAGTCATCAATTGTATCAAATTTTTCCAGTATTGTGGCCAATTCACCTATAGACATAATCCTTATAGACTTGCCCAACCTATTTAAATCCACTATTTTTTTTATATACTGCTTGTCTAGGTCTTCCGTATAGTAAATAAAGTTTTTAACAATATAGTAATCACATTCTAAATCCAAAGAAGTGGTAAATTTTAAGTTATACTCACCTGCTAGATTCTTGAAATCTGGCATATTTTTCAATTTTATTCTATTTGAAAGGCATATCTTGGAATTGAAAAAATCCAGGTCTAGCCTATGGTCTTCTAAATAAGCCTGCCTCTTTAGGCTCCAATTCTTGGCATTTATACTCCTCATCACCCTATTTTTAAGAATCCTGTTTTGTTTCATCAGAGCCCTGTCCATCCATTGGAAAAACTCCTGACTGTAGGTCTCCCCATACTTAGAATCCAAGTCATCAAGTAGATTTAGATAAGATAAGTGGGTCCTATATGCGTCAGACCTAGCCCTGTGGACATCTGAATTATCTATACCCAAGTGGTCACACAACCTAATCAGGGAAAATTTTTCACCATAGGCAAACTCTCCCAGGTCAAATGTATCTATACATGGATTTTCAAAGTCCTTGTCTAAAATCCTATCAAAAGAATCCTTGATTTCACGTATATCATTGCCCATACCATGGCCTATGACCGGTAGATCGCCAATAAAATCATGAAACTTTTTTATAACATGAGCTTCATCCTCGGCAGAATATATCATCTCATTTGATATACCTGTTAAATCTTCTATGAACTCATCTACATAATAAATCTCTTGTCCATCAACATTTACTGTAGACTTAATCTTTTTTGCTTTATAGCCACTCTTAGACCCTTTTCTTTTTTCTAATACATTGTAGTCTGGTGGTCTGACCAGGCTGGAAAACTCATCTATAATTACACCATCCCTTACCTTTAAAGCGGCTAACTCTATAATATAGTTTAAACAGTAATTTCCTGTCAATTCTAAATCTATAGCTACATATGTTTCTGGAAGAGTTTTTAATTTGTGGTCGTACTTATTGCATTTAATCGTCAAAATATTCCTCCTAGAAAACTTATTTTCTCCTTTAATATTATAACATAACTTGGTTTTTTTAGATTATAATATGATAAAATAAAGTAAAGTAAAATGATATTTATAGGAGGTCAAATGAAGCTTGTAAAAATATACAATGAAAATGTAAAAGCTCTAGTCAACCAATTTAATATAGCGGATATGTATTCAAGATCAGCGGGTGTCGCCTATTATTTGACCTTGTCTATTTTCCCATCACTAATGTTTTTAATGTGTGCCTTTGCCTATATGCCGCCTATTATAGGTAACTTTGTAGAGACTGCTATCAGGACTAATGTTCCAACAGGAGCATCAAATATACTGCTTACTATTGTAGACTCAGCCATTAACAATAGGAGCATTAGGCTACTCGTCATAACTTTCCTAATAGCAGTATGGACTTTCTCTAAGGCAGTTAAGTCTCTTATAGCCGGTCAGAATTCAGCCTATAATTTTGAAGAAACTCGTTCCTTTATCAGGCTCAACCTATATGTATACTTATATGCTGTAGCATTTTTTCTTGCAGTTATACTAGCAGTAGTTTTTTTAGTGTATGGTGGTAAGTTTGCTGATATTATTCGAGATATACTTGATGAATTTTACCTACTAACTTTGATATATAACTTTATAAGGTTTGTGATCCCCATCTTTTTTATTCTATTGATGTTTTTAAACTTTTTTATATTCGGACCATGCAAACCTATAAAGATTCGCCAGGCCCTACCAGGAGCTTGTTTTACAACTGTACTATGGGTAATATTGTCTATAGCCTATTCTTTTTATATTGATAGGTTCAGCGACTATAAGGAAATCTATGGAAATATATCGACTATCATAGTCTTGATGACCTGGATATACCTTTGTAGCATATCTATTACAATTGGTTATAAGGTCAATGCATTAAACTATTGGAGAGACCATTTAAAAGGTATAAGAAAATTAAAATAAGGAGGTCGTCTACCAACCCCAAGAGCTAGACTTATATTCTAACTTTTGAGGTGGTAAACCAACCTCCTATTTTTTAACCTTGTAAAGCATATTTCTCTTTGAAAATACAACCATGCTGGCTACTATAATTATACCGCCAATTATAGTTCCCAAGTTTGGTATCTCTCCTAGAACTATAGACCCCAATAGGGTAGCAAAGAATGGTGTTAAAAAACTAAAATTTGCCACCTCACTGGTGTTATCGGCTATCGATAGGGCTATACTCCATAAGAAGTAGGCTATTGCGCTTGAGAATACACTTAAAACTAGTAGGACCAGTATAAACTTGCCTGAAGCAGCCACTAGTTCACCCTTGGCCTGGATTGCAAATGGTGACAATATCAAGATAGAAAATACCATACTGTAGGTAACAATCTCAATCCCCTTATAGCCATCCATGGACAGTTTCCTATTTAAGTTGTTGTATATTGAAAATAAAACTGAGGCTGCAAGTGTCCAAATCATACCGGCATTGACCGACAATACTCCATCCCACAACATCATAATCAGAACACCACCAAAGGCAGTAATCATAGATACCCAACCTACTTTATTTATCTTTTCCCCGTATACCTTGCTGGACTCTATAGCCGTCAATATTGGTGTAAGGGCAATAATAATGCTTGATGATGCAGAAGTAATGGTTTGTATACCCTTATTGAATACAAATAGGTATACACCAAAGCCACAAGCTGCTGATAAAAATAACCATCCAATATCCCTGGCCCTAGGTAGTCTTATCTTGGTAAATATTCCTATAATAAGTAAAACAACTGATGCAATACATACCCTTAAAAAGCCTAGGGCAAAGGGTGTAAAATGTTGCATGGCAACCTTTGAAAATGGAAAGGCCAAGGCCCAAAAAGATATAGTTGCTAGTCCTAATAGGTTAACTTTCAATTTTTTATTCATATCTGCTTAACTCCTTTCCTTTTTTCTTATTAATCCTATGATTTATGTTAAATTGCAAACATTAATATATATCTTCTTTAATATATATTAATTATCCTTATAGTAGATTTTAACATCTTTTTCTTCCCCCTTTAATCTAAATATATAATAAATATAATCTAGAAGAAAGACAATTGGTTTTTCTCACTCATCCCCTCAAGAGACCCATGATTGGATAACTTTTCTACTACTGTTTTAGATAACTTGGTCCTCTTGATAAGGTCTTCTTTTGACAAGAATTTACCATCTTTCCTGGCCTCGACTACACTAAGGGCGGCATTTTCACCCATCCCCTGTAGGGATATCATAGGTGGTAGGATCTTCTTAGGTCCATATATCTTAAAATCCCTAGCATCCGATTCATATAGGTCTATATGCATAAATTCAATCCCTCTGGCATACATTTCTACCACAACTTCTAATATTGTATACTGGGCATTTTCCTTAGTAGTAGCCTTGGTTCCAAGCTCTTTTATTTGACCAAGTCTTGCCTTAACCTTGTCTATACCAGATGTGATTAGCTCTATGTCAAAGTCATCTACCTTGGTAGTAAAGTAGGTAGCATAAAAGGCTTCGGGATAGTTTACCTTACAATAGGCAATCCTAAAAGATGTCATTACATAGGCAACTGCATGGGCCTTAGGGAACATGTACTTTATCTTCTTACACGAAGATATATACCAGTCTGGCACCTCATTTTCCAACATGGCCTCCTCATCTTTTTTTGTTAAGCCCTTACCCTTTCTAACACTTTCCATTATGGTAAAGGCCCTTTTTGGCTTCAACCCCATGAAAATAAGGTAATTCATTATATCATCACGAGTAGATATAACCTCTTTTAGACCAACAACATTGGCCCTTACCAGGTCTTGGGCATTATTTAGCCACACATCTGTACCATGAGACAGACCTGCTATCCTGACTAATTCGGCAAAGGTTGTAGGTTTGGTGTCCACTAGCATCTGTCGTGTAAACTTTGTTCCAAACTCTGGTATGGCCATAGAACCTACTGTAGTCCCATCTATATCCTCCGGTTCTATACCCAGGGCTTTTGTAGATGTGAATAGGGACATGGTAGCTGGATCATCAAGTGGTATGTCTGTTATCTTTATACCTGTCATATCCTCTAACATCCTGATAATGGTTGGACCGTCGTGGCCCAGTATGTCAAGCTTTAATATTCTACCACTGATTGAATGGTAGTCAAAGTGGGTTGTAATTACACCCGAGGATTTATCATTGGCCGGGTATTGGACTGGTGTAAAATCATGCACATTCATATTATGTGGTATAACCATTACACCACCCGGATGTTGGCCAGATGTCCTCTTTACCTCTGTACACCCCTTAGTCAACCAGGTCATTTCAGCATTTGTCAAGTCTAGGTGGTTTTCTTTTGAAAAATTTCTAACATAACCATAGGCTGTCTTTTCCTGGACCGTACCAATTGTCCCTGCCCTAAAGGTGTATCCTTGACCAAAGAGTTCTTCCGTATACTTATGTATAGTTGGCTGGTAGGTTCCTGAGAAGTTAAGGTCTATATCTGGCTCCTTGTCACCCTCAAAACCAAGGAATACTTCAAAAGGTATATCCTGGCCCTCCTTTATCAACTGGCTACCGCACTTAGGACACTTTTTATCTGGTAGGTCTATACCTGAACCATATTCACCTATACCAAAAAACTCAGAATATTTACAGGCCTCATTTGGACATATATAATGTGCAGGCAGAGGATTAACCTCAGTAATATCACTCATAGTTGCTGCAAGAGAAGATCCCACAGACCCCCTTGATCCTACCAGGTATCCATCTGACAGGGACTTGGCAACTAGCTTGTTAGCTATTATATACATAACTGCATAACCATTACCTATAATAGAGTTGAGCTCCCTATTGAGTCTTTTTTCAACTATTTCAGGAAGTGGATTTCCATATATTCTTTCAGCCTTGTCAAAGCACATTCTTCTTAGTTCTTCCTTAGATCCATCAATGATAGGAGGGTAAGTTTTATCAGGTATTGGTTTGATACTCTCAAACATATCAGCTATCTTGTTAGAGTTTTCAACAACCACCCTATAGGCGGTTTCCGGGCCTAGATAGGCAAACTCTTCTAACATTTCATCTGTTGTCCTAAAGTGAAGTGACTCGATATTCTTCTTATACTTTGGTATCTGAGAATACTTCAATACACTCCTATATAATCTTTCATGGGCATCCAGTGTATGTACATCCCCAGTAGCAACTACCAGCTTTCCTGACTGGTTTCCTAGGTCTACTAACTTTTTATTTATATTTTTAAGTTCTTCAAAGGTTTTTATCTCACCAGATTCTACCAGGTACTTAAGATTGTCAAGAGGCATAATTTCTATAAAGTCATAGAAGTCCAAAATTTTATCTATCTCTTCACCGGTCTTGTTTCTCTGTATGGCATTAAATAGTTCGCCACTTGAACAGGCACTTCCTATTATCAAGCCATCTCGCTTTTCTTTTATTAGACTCTTTAGCATCAGTGGTTGTCTGTAGAAATGATTTAGATGTGAATCACTGATTAGTTCATATAAATTCCTAAGCCCCTGATAATTTTGGGCATAAATAGTTGCATGACTTGGCCTTAATTTTGTGTGGTCAATCTTACCATATACACTGTTTATATCAGAAAGCTTTTCTACCCCATCCTTCTTCATCATAGCAATAAATCTAAGGAATAATTGGGCAGTTGCTTCAGCATCATTGACAGCCCTATGGTGACCGCTAAGATTAATAGATAAGGCCTTGGTCAACCTGTCAAGTCCAAACCTCTTCATATAAGGCATTAAAACCCTGGCTAGTAAAAGTGTATCCAATTTTTCATGCTTATAGTCCAAACCTACTTCACTACACTTTTGAGCTATAAAACCTGTGTCGAAGTCTGCATTATGGGCTACCAGAATAGAGTCCTTGGCAAAGTCCATAAACTTATTTAGGGCTTCTTCTATACCTAGAGCGTCTTCCACCATGTCATTTGTTATATTGGTAAGTTCCTGGACCTCATAAGGTATATCCATTTTAGGATTTACAAAGGTAGAAAACCTATCTTTAATTTGGCCGTCCTCTAATAAGACTGCCCCAATTTCAGTTATATTGTCCCCTGTGACTGAAAATCCCGTTGTCTCTATGTCAAAAACCACAAATCTTTGGTTAAAGTCCTTGTCATTTGGATTTTGAACTATATCTAAATCGTCATCGACTATATAGGCTTCCACACCGTATATGACCTTGATATCCTTGCCATTAGATGCATTCATAGCATCCGGAAAGGCCTGGACTACACCATGGTCTGTAATGGCTATGGCCTTATGCCCCCACTCTAGGGCCCTATTTATCAATTTTTTTACCCCTACTACAGAATCCATTGAGGACATCTTGGTATGAGCATGAAGCTCTACCCTCTTTTCTGGGGCATCATCCTGTCTAGATTTCTTTTCCTGACTCCTGATACCTGTTACCGTCATCTCTATTTCATCGGTATAGGAGCTGACCACAATATCGCCCTTGACCCTTATATAGGACCCAATTTTTGTGGCCTTTTTGACCTTGTCAACATTATTATCCTTAAGCTGGAGTTTACAAAGGAGGGCCCCAGTCGTGTCAGTAAGAAAAATTGAATACAAAGACTTACCACTCCTAAGATTGACTTCCTCAGTATGGAAAATCTCTCCCTCAATAGCCACTGTACGAAAATTCTCATTTATATCAGATATACTTACCAGGTCAGCCCTTACGTCATTGCCATATACCATTCTAGGGTCCTCATGGTCCTTATCCAATTTGTAGCCATCTTCTTCTTGAGGCTCCTCAATAACTTCTGATTCTACCTTGGATAGATAATCCTCAAGCTCAAGATCTATATTCTCAATTATTTTTTTTACATTGTCCCAGCTATCTAGATTGAGGTTCTTTTTAGCCACTTCAAAGTCAACCCTAATATCCCTAGACAACTGCCTTTTGACCATGTCAATTATTTCCTTGTCTACTTCCTTATCTATTAACCTGGCATGTATATATTCCTCTGGCAACTTAATCTTTAAGCAGTCTCCACTAGTCATATGCTCTAGGTCATCATGAACGTATAGGATAGGTACATTAGTGTATAATATTTTTTTTATATTTGGCCAATAATGCTTCATTATATCTTTTAAGGCTCTCTTTTCCAGCCCTGTAAACCTACATTCCAGTTTTATAGACTCAAGTGGTGGACATAGCTTTCTTTTAATCTTATCTTCTAGCCTGGTAAGTCTTTCCATCATTATAATTTCATCTGAAAGCAAATGGATAGTGCATACCTGTGTATTTTTGTCCAAGACAGATTTCTCTATAGTAATCTTTTCAAACTCTTCTAAAAGATTTTTATTGTCCAAGCCAATTTTTAATAAAAAATCACAAAGCTTCATGAAAACTCCTCTCCTATTTATAATGGTACTTAAATTATATTAAAGTTGATACTTAGGAATATACCTGACCATTTTTCTTAATCTAATTCAATACCCTGAGCCGGTATTTTATGAGTATCAACTAGGTTTATGTCACCAAGCAGGTCCCTGTGCTTATTTCTAAACTTATCTATTACCGTAAACTTATTCCAACAATGCATTGGTACCAGGTGTCTCGGTTTTGTTTTTTCTATAAAGTACTTCATACCCCAATCAAATCTTTCTGCCTGTCTTGGATCCAGGGGTACCATGGCAAGGTCTATTTCTTTACCCTCCATCTTATCTATTTCATTCTTGAAATTCTTAGTTAGTTCTTCAAACTCTTCCTCAGTCTCAAATCCTACCCAAGTCCACCAGTTAAGGTCACCTGCATGGTAGATAGTTTTGCCCTTATAAGATATCATAAAGGCTAAACCAAGGTCTGTACTCAAATATGTCTCTACTCCTAATTCACCAAAATAATATTCTTTATTTGGCTCCAAAGAATATGACTTGTCAGCATCCTCTTGTCTTTTAGGCACTACGTCATTAGAAAGTATATACTCAACATCCTTATGGTCCCTAAAAAGGTCAAAAACATCTTCATTGAAGTGGTCACCATGGCCATGACTAATAAAGACATACAATTTCTTGTCCTTATCTAGACGTGGTATGTCCCCCTTATAGTAGTCAAATAACATGTAGGCAGTGTCTAATTCTAATAAAAATCCACTGTGGTATATATATTTTAAATTCATATTTTATCCTCCTTGATTATTTAAAAACAATTATACCATATAGGCCCATTTATATCTATACTCGTCAGGATAAGAATCAACGTCTAACTTGTAAATACAATATCCTGGTCTAGATATTTTTCTTGAGTATAAAAAGGGTGACAGCCTAATAAGGGTCTGTCACCACTAGTTAATCCTATAGATTTTTATGTTTAATTAAAAGTTCTTAATACCTAATTTTTATGATAGTGATCATGATCGTGGTGGTGACCACAAGAACAAGCCGCATGTCCATGACTATGATCATGGCTCAAGCCCTCATGATTTGCGTGCCCCTTCTTTAATTCCATCAAGGCATCATACCTACGCTCTTCTTTTTCATCTACATGATTGTGCTTTTTAGATTTTTCTAATAGGTCTTCTAGCATTTCGCTACTAATCTGGGATAGCTTGTCTATGTCACTAGCCAAGATTTCTGTAAAGTCCATGTTAAGGCTTCTCTTTTTCCTATAAACATAACCAGCCATACTTAAAATTCCTGATAAACCTTCTATATATTCAAGAGTTTTCTTAAACTGGTTGAGTTCACTTAAACCCTTAGCCCTAGACTTCATATCTATATCTGAATTTAGGGCAAAAGAATCCAATAGGGAGTCTTTTACAAACTCAAGTATGACTATTAAAACACTAACCATATCTATCCCACTTATATTTTTATTGTAGGCAACTTCATAAATTTCCTGGTCACCAGTCATAAAGGTATTAGGCTGGTAGGTTTCTATCTTTAGGTTGACCCTACCTAAATCTGTAACCCTATCAAGAACCTTGTCAAAATCCCCCGCCAAAACATCTACGGCTTCAATATCATCTGTATCATTCATTAGCATCAAGTTGTATTCACCTATTATCATGGAAAGTATCTTTATTAGGTCTATAGGACCAGTCTCATGCTTTTCATCCACTTCAAATATATTATGCTTAATATCAATAGCAATTTCTATGGTATTTACCTTCTTCATCTTATCCTCCTAATTTGTGACTTATATAAGTATATAGTCACTTTTACCCTCTTATTCTAAAAGCTTGCTTTCACCATGTTTGTGTCCTTATACACTCTTATTTATGGACTATAACTGGTGTACCTACATGAATCCTTGAATACAAGAATGACATATTTGATAGTGGTGTATTTACACATCCGTGAGATCCTGCATATAGGTACCTATTTCCACCAAAAAATGGTTGCCAATATGCATCATGAATACCTATACTTCCATTAAATGGTACCCAGTATTTAACTGGTGAGGCATAACCTGGTCCCCTCAAAACTGCATTTGTCATCATTTTCCTTACCTTGAATATGCCTGGAGGGGTAGCCATACCCTTATTAGGATTGCCTGTTACTACTGGAGTAACCATTTTTTCATAACCATACTCCATAAGCCACATTTTTTGTTGACTAATATCTATCTCTATATACTTGTGACCAAGATTTACTGCATTGGCAGGTATATCACCATAATTAGTAACTATATATTTAGGATTTATATTATAAGCTGATACGCCAGACTTTAGTATGCCTGATAGCCTATTTACCTCATAATCTAGGTCCATTTTTGTCACTTGCTTCATCTTAGATATAATAACGTCACCGTTTTTCCAGTAGGCATATGAGTCACTTAACTGTTTAGGTACAGCCTTATTATCCATATTTTTTAATAAGGACTCCATCCTTGCCCTATCATATATAAAGTTGAAAGAGCTATCCATTTTAAGTGTAGATAAAAACTGGCTTCCTTCTATCTGCTTCTTTGTCCCATATACATTATATTCAGTTGTCAGGTATTCCAACTTCATAAGTCTATCAAAAGCCTGGTCAGCCTTGGCATTCCCCTTATTTTGCATTAGGTTTGACAGGATACCCATACTATTAGTAAGTGCATCTCCACCACTCACCTGTGTAAGACCTGTAAGGCTGGACATATTGTAAAGGGTCTTGTACTGGTTAAAGGAAAGACCATTGTTTGAATTAACTAAAAGCACTGCTCCTTCGGCTAGATTTGAAGACTTAGGGCTCTTAGTTGGTCCAACTTGTTCAACCCCCTTATCACTAGCACTAGCCTGGGCATTACTTGCAATGATTCCGGAATTTATAAGAACTGCGTCGATAAGCCTGTTGGCCCTTACCCCACCATCATCTGTTAGGTAAACTACAGCAGGGTTAGGGTTAAACTTGTTCATCATCTTTAAACTTGTCTCCTGCCTATTTGAGCCTGCAATTCTCTCTACACTAGTAGCTATCCTGTCAAATTCACCTACTAGACTTAGGTTACCACCTATTACATAGACATTGTCAATTCCTAACTGGCCTAGGTCAGACCTAGTAGCTTCTAGCCTACTATTAGAAGTAAATAGTATAGGTGCCCCCTTCTTGGCAGCTATAGCACCAATACCTGCAGCATCTGCAAGCCCCTTATGGCCATTAACTAAAAATGCAGCCTGGAACTTTTCACTAGTAAGTTCTTTAAGTTTTTTAGCTATATTTAGAGAAGTCTCTTCCCTACTTGCCCCCTCTATTCTTTCTACATCAAGCGAAGAGGTTTTTAAATTATCTTCCAGGCCCATTGATATAGAATCTTGACCTCCAATTATTAGAACCTTCTTAGCCCCTAGTCTTGATAGTTCAGCCATAGTTGCCTCATTAAGGCTATCGCTCTGTGTCAATAATACCGGCACCCTTAGCTTGCTGGCAAGAGGGGCAACTGACAAGGAATCTGCTACTGCATTTGCATTTGTTAATATTACTGTATCAGACTGACTCCATCCAGACTGTGATATTTTAACAGCTGTGGAATACCTGTCGCTACCACTGATGTTTTGACTGGTAACGTTCTGGGCATAAACTGATGGTCCTATACTTGCCACCATTGCTCCTACAGCTACAAATATAGCTGTTTTTTTCATTAATTTTTTCATATTTACGCACCTCACACAATTAAATAAACTCAGATATTCATTAACCAATGAATAATTAATAATTTCCTAATTCTAGTATATAAATATATCAAATAATTTTCAAGTAACATTACAATTACAATTCTAATTCTTTTTGTGTATTTCTTCTGTTTATGAAAAAAATGTAATATAAATGATACTTTTATATATTTTATGGTTAATATATGGTAAAATACTACTATATATTTTTATGTAATATATTAACAATACATGTATATAAAGGTGTTCATAGGAGGTAAAGATGACAATAGCAGATAATAATTTAAAATCACTTTGTAATGATATTTTAAATAGTGGAAACAATACCCTTGGAGAAAAAGTCAGACCAAAATATGCAGATGGTACGCCATCTCATACAATGTTTGTAAACCAGGTATTTGAAAGATACGACCTATCAAAGGGAGAACTTCCAATAGTTACTCTAAGACAGGTAGCCTGGAAGTCTGGTATTAAGGAAATCTTATGGATATACCAGGACCAGAGCAATAATCTAGACCTATTAAGAGACAAGTATGATATTACTTGGTGGGACGAATGGGACCTAGGTGATAGGACTATAGGCCAAAGATACGGGGCTACAGTCAAGAGATACAAGCTAATGGATAAACTATTGGAAAACTTAAAGAACCAGCCATATGGAAGAAGGCATATAATCAACCTATACCAGGAGGCTGACCTTGAAGAAACTGCGGGTCTATACCCATGTGCAATGGAGACACAGTGGTCTGTAAGGGATGGTTACCTTGATTTGACTCTTATACAGAGGTCATCTGACGTAGCTGTAGCCAATGCAATAAATAAGATCCAGTATGTTGCCCTACAGATGATGGTTGCTAGACACGTAGGCTTACAAGCAGGTGTATTCTGCCACTATGTAAACAACGCCCACATTTATGACAGGCATATAGACCAGATAAAAGAAATGATGGCTAGAGACCCTCAAGAAGGCCATGAATCTGTTAGGTTGGTTTTAAATCCAGACAAGACTAACTTTTATGATTTTACTCTAGATGACTTTACAATGGAAAACTATGACCCTGTAAAGCCTAACTTCCAGTTTGAATTGGCCATATAGTAATTTGATAGATAAAATATACAAGACTGTAAAGACTTAGGATATGCTAGTCTAACCATAGCCTATCTTAGTATAAAATAGGAGAAGATATATGATAGACAATATATATATGATAGTTGCCATGACTAAAAATACTAGGGCAATAGGTATTGACGGAGACATGCTCTACCACCTAAAAGATGACCTCAGGTATTTTAAGGAAACTACTTTAAATCACACTATAGTTTGTGGTAGGAAAACCTACTCTAGTTTTCCAAAAAGACCCCTTCCAAATAGGAAGAATATCATACTTACTAGGGGGAATAACCATTACGACCAGGCCTATACTCTTCACTCTAAGGAAGATGTTGTCCAATATGCCCTTGACCACCCAGATGAAAAGATATTTATATGTGGTGGTGACAATGTCTATAAACAGTTTATGGATATTGCCAGTAGGCTCTATATAACTGAAATTGAGGAAGATGAACCGGTCAATGCAGATAGTTTTTTTCCATATGTAGATTCAAGCATATGGTCCAAAGCATCTGAATCTGATTATATTATTCCTGAAAAGGCCCCTTGCTATAAATTCATAGTTTATGATAGAAAAAATAAATAATATAGTTCACATATATATTGTACAATTTTTTATCCTTGAACTTATTTATTAATATAGGTAATTGATTCTGTGTTTTTTGAGAGTATATAAATTAATCTATACTCTTGTCCTTAGTACTACACTTGTAATGATACTATTCTTTATAAAAAATTAGCGTTGGGGGAGAATTTATTCTCTCACCAACGCTAAATATTTATACAGCTAATAAATATAATCTCTTTTAATAACCCTATAGATGTCTAATCAACAAATTGATCATAGATGACAAAATTAGAAATTATTTTACTCTCTCGTTTCTATTTTTCATTTATAAAAAAATCAACAATATGTTCAGGAACACTTCTTTCTCCACCTAAAACGATAATCTCTTCTATATTTTCTTTACTAGTATAATCTATATAATTATCTGAATTATTTCTAGGATTTAATAACTGTATAGGAGCATTTTGCATAGCTGCCAAACCTGATGACACTAATGCATCTGCAAAAGACTCACCTGTCGTCAAGAATATACTTTTTGAATTTTTGTATGCATATCTACTAACAAGTTTGGCCGTTTCATACCTATTTTTACCTGCTATTCTATATTCTGCCCTTAGTTTAGTCTCTATATTCTTCCCTATTGAATTATTACCACCAACTAGTATTGTTTTCTTTATTCCCATATCCTTCATCGCCTTATCAATGTAGTCAGGGACACTATCTGATTTTACCAACAATACTGGAATATCATCCTTAGCAGCAATTGATGATGCAGTCAGTGCATCCGGAAAATTTTCACCTGATGCAACAATTGCCCTGTCAAAATGACCAGTAAGTTTGACCAATTCCTTAGCAACTCTAGCAGATGTATCATACCTGTCTTTTCCAGCTATCCTGCTTAATTTTAGATTCATCTTCTTTAAATCTCTTTCAAGACCTATTCTTAAAGAATTATTACCTCCTACCAATATGACTTTCTTCACTCCCAATCTCTTAATTTCATTTTTAACTTGAGTATCAAGTCCATTAGGATCATTTAACAAAACAGGTGCCTTCCTTGCCTTTGCCAATGGAGCAGCTGTAAGTGAGTCTGGGTATTCTTTAGAATTTACCAATACAATGGTATCAGAATGGTTAAAGTAATGTCTTGATAAGTTTATAGAGGTGGATATCCTATCATTTCCGCTAATTCTTTTGATATTCTGTGATTTTATTTTATTTTCTTTAACCTTATCATCTTCTTTCTTTTTATTTAATTCTTGTTTTTTCTTCATTTCCTCAATAGCTTTTTTTACATCATTTTCGTAGCTATTATCTGAGTTATTATCTTTTTTAGGTTCTTTACCTTTTTCAGGTTCTTTACCCTTTTCAGGTTCTTTACCCTTTTCAGGTTCTTTGCCTTTTCCAGGCTCTTTGCCTTTTTCAGGTTCTTTGTCTTTTTCAGGCTTTTTGTGCTTCTGATCATCACCATTGCTACCATAATCTATATCACTGGCTCCCTCTTCGTATGATATTATTGATCTTATCATAAGAGCCCCTTTCTTATTATCTAGACTATCATAAGACCTGAAATAGCCTCTGTCAACTTGATATGAATATTTCTTCATCTTGCTAGCCGTTCTGTCAAGAGCAACCACAATAGATTTATTCGTATCCTTGTCCGGTTCTATAACAACATAGTACTCTCCGTCTACTTGTATATTATACTTTTCCAAATCAATTTCCGTATCACCAAATACATTCAAATGTCTGACTTTTAATGGCATTAATAATGTTTTAATACGATTATTTTTATCAAATTTCACAACAGAAATCATAGCAGAAGTTCCCGTATTCTCTATATCGCTAGCAAACCTAACCTTAACTTTACTCAAGGTAGCCTTTTTCTTTGGTTTGAATGAAACTGCTACTCCTAAATCACCATTTATGCCAACAACCTGATTTTTTCCATTTTCGTTTTCCTTACCATTATCATAATAAAGTTCAACTTCATCTAAATCATTCTTGTCTTCCAAGTTTATATCAAAATCGCTTGAATTTTCATCAAGTGTTACCTTTTTTTCATAGAATTTGTATCCGTGCTTAAAGGCTCTGAGTGTATATTCACCTACTGGAACATCTTTGATGCTAAACCTTCCATCATTTCCTGTTAGTTCAATCTCAGTTGTAGCATCTTCTACTAAATATACATTTACATCAGATAATTTTGTGCCTGATTTGTCACTAACACTCCCCTCCAAATTTTTTGTAGGTTTCTTAACCATATCAAAGTCTACATGAGTAGTATTTTCTTTGTTAATTTTAATTGTTTTGTCTATAGAATTATATCCAAATGCCTTGCAAGATATTTTTATATCCCCCTCTGACGGATATACAAGGAAAAATTCACCACTCGAAGAACTACTCTTAACCTTAATATCTGTACCTTCTACACTTATCTCAGCTTCTACTGGTTTTCCATCAGAGGTTACTTTTCCCCTAATAGTTCCTATTTCTTTATCCATTGCCTTTACGACTGCAGCATAAGCATTGACAATTCCATGCCCGTATCCATTATTAGGTGCTGTCTTGTAGTAGGAATCTGTCTTTGGAGTTGCAGTTTCTTCTAAAATTTTTTGTATCTCTCTATCATTTAGATTTTGTTTTGCAGATTTTACCAAGGCTGCAACACCAGCTACATGTGGGGCTGCCATTGAAGTACCGCTCATATAAGCATAAGTATCTTTGATACTGGACCTTACATTAACCCCAGGTGCAGAGATTTCTGGCTTTGTAAGGCTTGTATCAAATAGGGATGGCCCTCTTTTTGAAAACGAAGCCAAGTTACCCATTATATCAACTGCTCCTACTGCAAAAGACTCAGGGTATGACGCAGGTATAACTATACTACTATCACCAGGTAATGATTCACCAGGCATCTGATTACCAGCTGCAAATACTGGTAAGATGTGGGCCTGTCTCCACCTATCTACAGTGGATTTAAACCAGGTATCTGTCAAATACTGTGAACCACCCCATGAATTGTTGATGATTTGAGGTGCCTTAGAGGGGTCATTTCCAGGAGCCAACATCCATTCAGCTGCCCTTATAAAACTTGATTGTTCTACATTCTTGTAATTACTATCAAATATTCTGGCATTAATCCATTGAGCATCAGGTGCTACACCTATTCTATTAAATTCCTCACCACTTGAATTTAATTCAGAACCCAGTACTATACCAGTACAATGGCTTCCATGAGCCATATCAAGAACACCACTAGTATCCTGCTTACCTTGAATAGCATCAAAATAATTACTATTGTCAAAATTAACTCTATTAGTTGATTGGTCATAACCTTTAAATTTTCTCTTTAAGGCAGGATGGTTAGCGTCTACTGCTGAATCCATTATACCGACCGTCACACCTTGACCTCTAACTCCCTGATTCCAAGCCAAGTCTGCACCGATATTTTTCAAATTCCACTCAATCTCATCTCTGTTAGATTCTAAATTACTTGGTTGCTTGTCAATTGGATTATCAGCTTGAATTTTTTGATTTATATCTATTTTACGTATATTAGGATGAGACGCTAATTTCTCTATTAGATTCGCTTTGGATTTCAAATGTATGGCATTTATGATATAAAAACTTTCATAACTTTTTACATTCCCAGATTCTTTTTCTTGCTCTAACCAATCCAATACGCCATCTTGACTTTCCATAGCAGTCTGAGATAGCTGAGCTATAACAGCCTTCCTGTCTTTATCGTCTTTACTCTCTTCTGTTTTTATGGTCTTACTAAGTTTTTGAATATCCTCATTTGATGTATCATCCTTAAAATATACCATGCTATCTATATAGCCATCAGTTTTATTCAACTTTGCCTTTAACGCATCAGTGATCACATCATCAGACGACATTCCTCTAACCTGAACAATATTTTCTGACGATTTATGAGCTATAATACTACCACTGTAATTTGTTATAATCATACAAGTAGCCAGAATAAGAGTCAGACAAGATTTTTTAATTTTTTTTTGCACTTGTAATGCCTCCTAACTTTACCATAGGATACAAAATTGTATCCTATGATAAAATATTTTTTGATTATAATATCAATTTTTCTAATTTTTTACTATTAATGACTTTATAGATTCTCTTACTGACCTACCAATAGAGTTTATTCCACCAAGAATAGTCGCATTACTTATTTTATTATCTTCAATATATTTTCTCTGTCTTGAAGTCATATAATTTGAAACTAACTGTAATGGTGCTTTCTTATAAGCTGCTAACTGAGAACCCGCTAGAGCATCTGTCATTTTATCATTATCACCGGATGCCATAACTATCCCATCGGACTTAGTATATAGCTCCTCTGACAATTTTAATGAAGTCTCATACCTATCGTATCCACTAATCCTCCTAATCTTTTTAGCAGCCATTTCTAGCTTTCTTTCTAAGTCATTTGACACGGATTTATATCCACCAACTATAATTACTTCATCAGCTTTATTTACCAATGACATATCACTATCAGACAAACTCTTACCATTTGTTAAAATCATATTGTAGTCATTCTGAGCACAATAACCGGACATAGAAATAGCATCCGCATAATTAACTCCATTTACTATAACCAACTTCTTAAGATCTGAGTTTGATTTTTTTGCTAATTCTCTAGCTGTATCATACCTATCCTTACCGTAAATTCTTTCAGTGCTGATACCCATAGTTCTTAATTCATCAGTAACCTGTCTGTTGATAGTATTATATCCACCAACTATGCTCACCTCACTGACCCCTAGTCTTTTTAACTCTCTTATAGTTTCACTTGGCAGATAAGAAGTCTTAGTTAGTAGTATTGGTGCCCCTTTCTTCTTTGCAAACAGTGAAGTTGATAGAGCATCTACAGTTACTTGACCGGATGCCAAGACAGCCTTCTTATTTGTATTTGGGTATAACATTTTACTTATTTTACTAGCAGTATCATACCTGTTTTCACCTTCTAGACTGCTAATTTCAGACTTTGTATTTTCATTCTTTACATTAAGTGTTAGCTTGGCAGTCTTTTCCGTATTCATAGCAGGAATAAACATTTTTATGATTATGATCCTCTCAGGTTTACTATCCCTAGTAAATTTAAAAGTATTTACTCCCTTATCTTCCTTTACAAGATTGGCTTCTTTAAAGTATTCACCATTTTTAACATATAATTTACCTACACTAGGTTTATTCTCATCATACCTTCTGAATGTTAATTCATATGTGGTTTGATCTTTATCCTTGTCATATGTTGTTAGGACCTTATGATCTTTTAAGAAAATATCTGCCATTGATTCCTTATTGTCCTCATCCATTATCTTTGCATCAATACTTTTCTTGTCAGATTTTTCATTTTCCTTTTCTTTCTTTTCATCTGTATTATCTTTTTTTACATCCTCAGATGATTTAAACTTTTCGATTGCTTTTTCTAGTTTTTCTATCTGTTTATTATAGTCGTCATTATTCTCAGATGTGTTTAATATATTTACAGACTCATTTATCACCTTATTAAGTTCATCGTAGGCTTCTTTAGATTTTTTGCCTTGTTCTATTTTCTTAGCCATATTTACCTTGCTCTCCAAGGATTTCCTTGCCTGGCTAGAACCTTTTTCCTTTTTTTCTATTAGAGACTTGATAGCTTTATCTATTGCCTTAATTAGATCAGACCTTTTGTCCTGTCCATTCTTACTCTTAGCCTCTTTAAGATAATTTTTAGCATCAGTCAATTTGTCCTTTAGATACTCCACTGTTTCATCAGTATATTTGTCAGAATTTAATTTTCCTTCTGCTTCGCTTATTACCTTTTCCAATTCACTAGTATCATATCTTAGTCTATCAGGTGAGTGCTGAATATCATACTTGTAATCATCTATTTTGGAATCTTGTATATCATCTCTTGCAAGATATTCTTTTAGCTCTTTATATCTATCCTCTGCAAATTTCTTCGCTTCTTTGATGCTATCTTGAGTATACTTCCCAGATTCTGATTCTGATTTTAAATCAGCATCTGCCTGTTTTTTGACTATATCTAATTCTATATACAAATTCGGTTTTTTAATAGAATTAAATAGATTTTTATATGCCTGACTTACTTCATCATTAGTGGCATTATTATTATTTCTAACTGATATTGCATTCTTATAAGCAGACATCAAGTTTTCATAAGATTTTTCAGGTATGATATTCTTATAGACTTCATAATAATCCTTGTTTATTCCATTAATCAAGTTTATTAACTGAGTCTTATCCACTTCATTATCATTGTATCCATCAGTTTTTTTAGCATAATCTATGTCTAAGACTACTGTATGTTCGTGATTTTTATCTCCAAAAACTGGTGTAGCAGAGTCAAGATTCAAATACAGCTGTCGAGTTGAAGCATCTACCGGTATTTCAACTTCTGTTGGATATTCGTATTCCTTGTCCACTGACTGATACTTCATTCTAATTCTAGCTAATTTTTTGTTCTTTCCCTCAAGCTTTTTACCACTCTTTTGATTTCCTTCAAAGTAGTATATTTTTGATATTACTCCTGTAGGGTTTCCACCTTCTCCCAAAAGTGGTCTTAACTTCAGTGTCAATATTTTATCTGAACCCTTAATGCTTAGCTTGGCCCTGTTTATAAGTGCAGATGCAGCATGACTCTCAGAATGACCATTTTCATGTAAAAACTTAACATTTACTGTATAATCCTTAGATTCATTATTACCTGGTATATTTGGCTCTTCATTATTACCATTCCCAGTGTCAGGTTTAAGATTTTCATCGTCTGTTTTAATCTTTTCATCATAGTTGATGCTTAACTTATTATCAGTAATATAACGTTTTACATCTACACTTCCCTTGGAATCATAATATGTTATATCTATAGGCAGAAGGTCTTGCTTGCCATCTACGTCTAATTCTATTTTTTCTGGACTATACAAGCTTTTTGTTCCGTCTATAAAATCTAATTTAAATTTTTTACTTGTAATTGTGTTAGCTGGTTGAAGTATATTTCTTCTTGAATATTGAAATTCTGTAATTAATTTATCAATTTTATTCCCATTCATAATAGGTTTTAAATATAAAACTAATTTCTTGTTTTTTCCACCTTCTTTTATAATATACTTTGCATCTTTGTTTATAAATTGAGAAAAGTCAGTATTCACATTTCCATTTGGTTTTTGTAAATTTACCTTAACATCATATATAGCATCTTTTTCTTGATTCTTATCTTTGTCATCTTCAATTAAATCATCACTGCTTCCATCTTTTCTTTTCAAAGAATTCGCAGCCTTCTTTAATTCATCATAAATTTCTTTGGTATCATTAGGAACCGGCATAGTCTTCTTAGTAGTATTTAGCCATTTTTCTGCCTTAGTAAAAGCCACTAAAAATTTTACATATGAATCAGATTCATAACGATCTCTTAGATCAACTCTATCTTTGACTTTATCATACAAACCCTGCAATTTTTCAGTATTATAACGTAGAACTGTGAAGCTTAAATTAGTGGTCCTAGCCACATCTCCAACAAGATCTGACAAATCCTTATTATCCATACTTCTGTTTATACGTTCAAGTTCACTTTTAAAAGTCTCTAGACTTTCTTTAGTATAGATTTCAGGAGAATAAACAGAACTGTCTAAGCTACTTTTCTGCTGACTAAGTTTTTTTCTCAATATTCCTCTTGCGGTTTCTTTATATTCCGCATAATATATAGGTTTAACAATTTCATATAAACTGGTTAAATTTTCCTCTCCCATATCTTTAAATGATCTAATATCACGTATAGCATCATCTATCTTTCTACTCTCACCAGGATCCATTATTTCACGTTTTATGGCATCGGCTCTCTTCAGCCAAGCTTCAATCCTATTTTCAACATACCCTTGTGGTCTTTTTCCTTTTAGAGAAGTATTTATTTTTTTCAACTGACTATATTTTATATCAATACCAAATGGTTCACTTATAGTAATTTCTTGATTATTATTGTTTATGTATTTTAAGCTGTTTACCACTAAATTTTCAGGTCCAACTTCTCCAGGTACTGTGACACTAAACATTGCAATATCACTATCTTCCTCAATTGGTTTTATAGCAGTAATCGGCCTGACAGTTGATATTCCATTAAAGGAAATGTGCTTGATAGACTTAACCATTTCTTTTTTCATGGAGAGCATGATATCATGTTCATTTCCAGATTTAACTACGGCAACAACTCCAAACAGTTTTTTTATTTCCGAATTATTTTCTCCCTTAACATATATATCTTGAGCCGGAGTATAACTATTCACACTGGTAACTTTATATATGTCAAAATCTGCCTCTCTACCTTCATAGTATCCATCTGCTTTAAGTTCATTAGATAGTGGAAAATACATAGCACTTATTTCAAGCATAAAATTATCATAGAGTGATTTAGCTTCTGCATCTGTTAAATTTTCCAATTTTCCATTTATACGATATGCTTCTTGCCACAACTTCCACCATGGTGTATCCTGAATTGCAGTTTCATTCATTCTACTACCATCGCTAAATACATCAAAAGGTGTTCCATTGTCTACTGTTTTAATAAATATGGTACCTAAATATCTATCAAGGATACTCTTATCAGATATAATCTTTTCTACTAGTTTTCTTAACTTAGTTTTGGCTTCACTCTCCTCTTTTCCATTTTGTAAAATGCCAACATTTGCATGGCTTTTAATATGATTGCTTTCAGCAAAACCTGGTACAAGGGTTCCTGTTGACATTATTAAAGACAAGGCAACAGATACCATTTTCTTGCTTATGTTATATTTTTTATTAAGCATAACTTCCTCCTACGTTTTACAACAATATTTAATATGCTTTTTAGCAGAAAACGTTTTTATAATTCTTATAGTAGCGCTACCTTGGTTCTTATTATAAACAGATTTCTACCAAACATATTCTAGCATAGCTTGATAATAAATGCAAGTTATTATTACTATCATCTATTATTTTATATTTTCATTTTATTAAAAATATAGTAATACAAATCATCTTATTTTAGACTAGATAAAAAATTATGCTAATAAAGAGAGGTTATGCTTTCATTTACTTATTTCTTGAATGCATAACCTCCATTAATTTGAGATCTACGAATGTGTAATCTCACCTATATTAAATTTACAAATCATCAGATAAACTGAACAAACTACTTAAGTCCAGCTAATATTGATTCAATCTTTTCCTTAGGCATAAAACCTATTTCTCTGCTAACTTCCTTACCACCCTTGAAGAAAATTACTGTTGGTACAGTACTTACACCAAATTCCTGAGCCAACTCCATACTTTCATCAACATCAACCTTTGCGAAATAAGCTACGTCCTTCTGTTCTTCAGCTACTTGAGCAAAAACTGGTCCTAACATGTTACATGGACCACACCAAGTTGCAAAAAAGTCAACAACAGCTACTCCTTCATTTTCCTTTACGTTCTTTACAAAATCCTGTGCCTTAATTACATTTGCCATTTTTATTTCCTCCTAAATCATATTTATCAAATATTTTTGAGTAAGTACACTAATATTCTTATAATACCTGAAAAAAAACTTTTAAAACATTTTTCGTACATTTTTCAAGATTCATACAAAAATATTCACTTCAATTTCAAATTGCAAACTTTATTTACTTTGCTTTACTTTCTCAGCCTTTGGCTTAGGTTTTACTGGCTTACCCTTAGGTATGTCAATAGTAAAGCTAGTACCCTGACCTAGTTTTGATTTGACCCTTATGTTTCCATATAGGGTTGTTGCTATCAACTTGGCTATTGATAGGCCTATACCTGAACCTTCTACTTCAGTGGCCCTTACCGAGTCACTCCTAAAGAACCTCTCAAATATTCTCTTTTGGTCCTTTTCAGATATTCCTATACCAGTATCTTCAACCAAAATCAAAACCCTGTCCCTGCCTTTTTCACTGGCTGTGATAGATATTTTATCACCAGCCTCAGTATACTTGAAGGCATTGTCTACAAGTATTCTGATTAATTGGTTAAGTTTAGTCTTGTCAGTATATATAATACTATTCTTCATCTTAATCTGATAGTCAAAAGACTTGTCCTGGTAGTCCGCAATTTCAATGTAGCTTTCAAAGGTCTCCTTGAACAAGGCTTCTATATCTACCCTGCCAATATTGAGCTTGACTATTGACTCCTCCTTAGTCAGAGACAAGAGTTCATTAATCATTTTCTTTAGCTGCCTGGTTTCTCTCATGGCCACTGCTATAGTCTCTGCCTCATCTTCTATGGTAACATCCGGTTGTTTCAATAATGATTCCAGCTTAGACTGGATTATGGCAACTGGAGTCCTTAGTTCATGTGATGCATCCTGGACAAACTTAACCTGGTTGTTCCAAGATGTTTCTATAGGCTTAAGGGCCTTGCTGGATAGATATCTAGCTATTATATATACAAGCAATAAAGATAGTATGTCAACAAGTATCAAAAGAGTCACCATATTGCCCAAACTTAATATTTCTGAGTCAATATTCCTCATTATCTTGTACTTATAACCATTTTCCTCCTTGACCACAAGACTCCTAAAATTATATCCGTTTATATTTTCGTATACAAAGCCCTCCTCTTTACCCAGATTTTCTTTTGGAATACTAATACCAAAATACCTATTCCTAGTATAGTATAGGAGGGTATCACCCTTATATATGTATAGGATATCCTTTGGGTCTTGAAGGCTTATAGGTTCTAGTATCGAATCCTTACTGTATTGGTCCTTGATAAAGTGAAATTCTTCAGCTAAATTATTATCAATACCACCAATCAAGCTAATACTGAAATAATTGTATATAAAACAACTAACCAAAATCATAAAGACTTCTACTACACACATAATGGTCAAAGTCAGATTTCTTTTGGTCCTATCAAAAACATTATTGTTTATCATCCAATATGTAACCAACCTTTCTCTTTGTCTTTATATATTTATCGTAGTCATATTTGGACAATTTTTTCCTTAGATTACTCACATACACCTCTACAATCTCTATAGTAGCATCCGAATCTATACCCCAGATTCTATCATATATCTGCTCCTTTAAGAGGATTGACCCCTTATTCAAGACAAAATACTCTAGGAGTTTAAACTGCTTATTCTGTAACTCTATCTCCTCGTCATTTATATAGACACTATTCTTTTCAGAATCTATTCTCAAGTCCTTAAATTCTAGGTACTTCTTGTCCTTTATTTTCCCATTTGTCCTAAGTATGGCATACACCCTGGCCACTAGCTCATCCATATAAAATGGCTTAGTCAAGTAATCATTGGCACCAAGAGTAAAGGCTTCAACCTTGTCATCAAGGGCCTCCTTGGCTGTCAATATTAGGATTGGTGTATCTATACCATCCTTTCTGGCCTGGTTTAATATTTCTATACCACCCATATTTGGCAACATTAGGTCCAATATAACCAAGTCATATATACCCTGTGAAATTAGGTAAAGACCTTCCTCACCATCTCCGCATGTTTCTGTATCAAAGTGCTTAGATAACTCCTTTTCTATATCCTTTTGTATCGTCTTATTGTCTTCAACTATTAATATTTTCATAACTTCCCCCCATCAATACTCAAGTATAAATAATAATGTCTAGACTTTAACTAGACTTATTCCCATATTATTATCATATACTATTAAAAATTTCAGCATTCAAAACACTATATAAACCTATTTTATCATTAATAGAGCAAAATATCCATACATCCACCCTATAATATATGATATAATAGTCAGGAATATAGATAGGAGGTCAACTATGTCTAATAAGCAAATAACTTTTAATGAGCTACTTGAACCAAAAAAATCCACAAGCAAAAAAGATAGAGTAAAAACTGGAAATACCAAGTCTAAGGAAACTTCAAAAACGACTAAATCAAATGATAAAACTAAGAAGACTTCCACTGATAAGATTCCTAAAAGAGTTACCCTAGGATCAAAAACAAGAGTTGATGGAGTCAAAAAACTTACTGAAGAAAAAACTAAGGCTGTGAATAAGACTAAGGCTAGAAATAAAAATAAGACCGGCAGGGTTACATTCACTCAAGACGAATTGGATAAGCTGTGTGAAGTATATGACTGGTATATGACAATCAAGGACCTAGACCCCCTAAAACAAGTTAAGCAAATAGAAAATACTGATATTAAAATTGAAAAAGATATTATCAAGCAAGCCAAAAAGGTTGCCATTACAATAGATCAGGAGGTTTGGGAAAACTTCTCTACCCTGGCCACTAATATATCACAAAAAAAAGGCCCCTTACTTACTGAAATTATCAAGGAATACTTGCAAAAGCATAGGGACCTATACTAAAAAAATATGGTTCAAAGATATATATTATTCATTATTTAAATAATATAAAAGATCGTTAGCATCCCCCATTTTTGGGGGATTTTTTATGCTAGCGATCTGTAAATTCAAATTATATAGTTTTCTTTTAAACTAGAAGTTTATACCATCTTTAGCCAACTTTGCTTCCAGGTCCTTGTCATCTACATCTACCCTCTTACCTATAAATCTTAGGCCTATAGCAGAAGCTGCTATAGCTACTGGTAGTACGATATAGAATGGAACTCCTAAACCTGCAGGTATATAACCAAATACTATAGTAATTGCACTAATAAATATAGCATATGGCATCTGCGTATTTACATGGTCAATGTGGTTACAACCGGCTCCCATAGATGATAGGATTGTTGTATCAGATATTGGTGAGCAGTGGTCACCAAATATAGCTCCTGTTAATACTGCTGATGTTGCAACTATTACATAGCTCATTTCTGGAGATAATGAATACGCTAGAGGTATTGCAAGAGGCATCAGGATACCCATAGTACCGTAAGCAGTACCTGTTGAGAATGAAATTACAGCTCCCAATATAAATATAATACTTGGTAGCAGGAATGGTGGTAGTGATCCTGATAGGTACCTTATAAGGAACTTAGCTGTTCCAACTTCCTTGATAACTGAGCTTAGAGACCAAGCAAGTATCAAGATAACACCTGTAATCATCAAAGTCTTCATACCATCTACCCAAACTTCTATAGCTTCTGACATAGTATAGATCTTCTTAATTTTTGCAATAATTATAGATACTATAGATGAGAATATAGCAGACTGGAATAAGGCTACTGAAGCATCAGAAGATGAGAAACACTGTCTTACTGATGAGAATGAAAACGGACTAGCATTGATTGATGCTATTAGGTTTGCATCTTCACCACCCATAATTGTAGAATAACCACTATAATAGAAGGCTATTAGTGAACTGACTATAAGTACTCCTATAGGTATAATAGCATTCCAAACACTTAGAGTAACACCCTCCTTTGGTGCCATATCATCTAATTCTTCAACACCCTGGTCTAGGTCAGTTGTTATATTCTGTCTTCTTCTAGCTATATATTCCGCCTTTCTCATTGGACCAAATTCTCTAGCCATGTAGGCAGTAATTAATATAAAAGCCAAAATAAGTATATTATAGAACCTGTATGGTATAGTGCTTAAAAATACACCAAAGGCATCTATGTCTACATGAATGCTAGTAAAGGCATCATGTATCAAACCTACTTCTAGGCCTATCCAAGTCGATATGATTGCCAGACCAGCTATTGGTGCTGCAGTAGCATCTATTACAAAGGCTAACTTTTCCCTGGAAATATTCATCTTATCAAAGACCGGCCTCATTATTGGACCAACAATTAGTGAATTAGCATAGTCATCGAAGAATACCAATATCCCCAAAAACCAGGAAATAGTCTGTGCTCCCTTTGCTGACTTAGCTCTTCTTGCTAGAGACTCAGCAACGGCCTTGGCTCCTCCCATCTTACCTACAAGGTTGATAACACCACCTATACATAATACCTGTAATACGATACCAGCATTCCATGGATCTGCTAGGGATTTTAGGGCTCTAGATATAAAGTCTAGGAAGGCCAAAACTATTCCTGATACTATACCGCTACCACCTGATAGCTGTAGTATCAGTGATCCAGACATTACTCCTAAAAACAATGATATTACAACGTTTCTTGTTATAAATGCCAAGACAATTGCTAGCAACGGCGGTATAATTGTTATAATTCCTAACTTTAATGAATTTGCCTGTGCAATCTTGTCAATTTCTTCGGCATATGATGGCACTGCCATCATAATCGTCATCATCAGGGTGATGACCAAGACTCTTAAATTCTTTCTGTTCATAATAACCTCCTACAAAATATAAGTCCTTTTTCGTAATATTATTGATAGAAGATTTCTGACATCAAAGCATATAAAAAGCCTCGGATGGGTATCCGAGGCACAAAAAGCATACTCAAATGATAGCCCAACACAAGATACTTGTGACAGTGATACGCATATTCTACGTACCCCCAGCAATACAAACCTAAAGCTGTTTGTATGCTTCGGCAATTGTTCCTTTCCTTGTGGGTGCTTTACCCCTTTTCTCAAGTACTAATAACAAGTGCGCCTCTATCTTCTATTCAATTACTAATGCAAGTATACACTAAAAGTTAAAGACATGCAAGTCTTTTTTTCTCTTATTTTTAATATTTATTTAATTTTATTTTAATAAATCTTTAGATTTATCTATACTTAGGTATATTATAACTCATTGCCCCTATATTGCTTGAGTATGAAGCTATATCGGCCATCTTATTAGCTATAGAACTTGGCCACCTTACTTCTGTCGCATACTGGTGGTATATAATACTTGGGTTCCACTTCATGCTATAAAGCGTGTTCTGATGATATTTACTACTATGGATATACCTATTAGTTATCCATGATGCAGCCCCGTCTATTCCAGCAGCTACACTAGTCCAACCATTATTATAGGCTGTAGCACTACCTCCTGCTAGGGCATTTCCATCAACTGCCCCTATACCGAAGAAGTTGTAAACAGTCTTACCATTGTATACGGTACCCTGGGCCAACTTAGATGTACCATAACCGGTTTCTATCATAGAGTGGGCCACTAGATACAATACATTTATATTATTCTTTTTAGCAGCATCTATAAAGGCTTGTCCCTGATTATAGAAAACATTACCTGACCTACAGTATTTTGCTAAATATGCATTTAACTGACTCGCAGTTATATCATCAGTATACCTGTCAAGAAGGGCAAACTGCATGATGTTAGAAGAATCCATATACCTTGATGGGTCCATATAAGATTTTAACTCATTTCTAGTAACCTTTCTCCATCCGCCTACTGTCAAGGTATTTACGGCTTTTGACATCTGCAAATCAACATGTTCGTCCAGAGTCATACCCATATCAACATAGTTAGTATTACCCACTGAGGCTTTTGCCTGACCGTTACTTGTATTTATAGTCAAATCCTCATTACCTACACTGCTATCTTGCCCTGCATTATTATCTTGGCCTACATTTTCTACTTCTTCACCAGTATCCTTAAGGTAATATGAAGATACATAACCTATCTGTCCCTTATAACGTACCTTGTTCCATCCATTAGTACTAGATATATACTCAACAGTATCTCCCCTGCTTAAGTCAGCTAACTTTTCACTTAAGGAATTTGCAGACTTTCTAACACTTAGGTTGTTAGCCATAACCATCATTTTTCTACCTGCACTTGCCGTAGAACCAGTAGATGAAGCAGATAAGAGCCTGCTTGAAAGATAACCTGTCTTACCATTGTATGTTACCTTAGTCCAGGCAGAACCCTCCTCAAGAACTCTAACCCTATCACCCTTTTTCAAGACTTGAATAACAGATGACTTTGTATTAGCTTCTTTCCTTAGGTTTAATGTATTACTAGAAACTGTCTTCGTAATACTTGCAGGTGCAGTCTTTATATTATTTACAGTTTCACTTTTTTCAGCTATAGCTGATTCCTGCACCCAACCATCATTGTTATTGAATTTAATATTTACCCAAGAATCTCTTTTGGAAAGAATTTCCACCTCATCTCCTTTTTTAAGGACGAACTTAACACTTTCATTTGATCCTGGATTTACTCTAATATTTACATATTCGTAATTAATTACTCCGACTTGTCCGGCTGCAAAGGCTGAAGCACCAAATAATGGTAGAACAGCTAAGGCCGATAAACCTATCTTTATATTCAAATAAAACACTCCCTTTCTGAGTACTCTAATTATTATAGCAAATAATTACAAATTTGTAAACATTTTAAGTTACAAAAAAGTAACATATTTAACTTCTTTCATTATTTATTAGTATAAATAATATATTGAATAATATATTATTTTCTGACTTTTTACAATAAACTATATTATAATCTATTTTATTAAAAAAATATCTTTATTTCACGCTTAAAATATGATACAATTAATCTATGAAATATATTATAAATACTATATTTTATGATATTTCTTTTTAGTACAATATTCATTTATGTATATTTTAATTTTTTATAAGAGGAGGAGACAAAATGGAAGATAGAAGATTAGCACTACTTTTACTAGAGAATTTCAATAGGTTCGATAACCTAATAAAAAATGTCACAAGCACAGGGATGAAGAAAATTCAGAAACTTACTTCCAAGCAGTTCTTTACGTTACAGCAGATTAGTAAGTACGAAAAAATTGAGCTTAAAAACCTAAGCAAGGATCTTTATGTTTCTACATCAAGTCTATGCATACTTCTAAACAAAATGGTTGCAGCCGGGTATGTTTTTAGGGAAGAAGATCCAAGAGACAGAAGAAATACTTTCTATGGCATCACTGAAGATGGTAAAAAGGTATTGAAGGAAGAAGAATTTAGGATTACATCAACTCTAGTTGAAAATATGAGTGGATTTGACGAAAAGTTCAAAAAGAATTTAGAAAAAAGCCTGTCTGTCTTAGTTAAAACAGCAGAAAAGCTATACTAATATTGACACTTGTGTTAGCCTAGTCAACTAGGCTGGTATTTTAAAAGACACCCCTTTCCATCATGGAAAAAAGGTGTCTTTTTCTGTTTTATAGGTTTTTTATCACCATATCTAAAACATTACCTATTGAATCATTTATCACTAGGTCTGCCATCCTGTCATAGGAAGTCTCAGCCTTATTTATCAAAACAATATGCCTACCCTTGAAGTAGTCCAAGAAGCCTGCAGCCGGATATACGACTAGAGATGTTCCACCTACAATCAACATATCAGCTTCAGAAATAGCCTTAATTGTTTTTATAATAGTATCCTCATTAAGTGACTCTTCATATAGGACAACATCCGGCTTTACTGAGCCACCACACTTGGGGCATTTAGGGACTAGACCCTCCAAGTCAAGAAATTCTTTTAAGTCCATATTGTAGCCACATGATTGACAGGTGTTTGAGTTAACACTACCATGTAGTTCCAAGACATTTTTACTGCCTGCCATTTGGTGGAGACCATCTATATTTTGTGTTACCACTGCCCTTAACTTACCAATTTTTTCAAGGTAGGCCAAGGCCTTGTGGGCCTTGTTAGGTCTTGCATCTGGGTATATAAGTTTGTCCTTATAAAAGGCATAAAAGTCTTCTGGATAATGGACATAGAAGGTATGGGATACTAACTGCTCCGGACTAAAGTGTTTATTTAATTTCTTGCTGAATAGTCCATCTGAACTTCTGAAGTCAGGTATATCAGATTCCGTAGAAACACCTGCCCCACCAAAAAATACTATATTATCTGAATCCTTAATCATATCCCTCAGTGATATGATCTTTTCTTCTAAATTATCCATACTAATACCTCCTTAACCTTTTTATAAATCTTACTTTTATTCACTGGCCAGTTTTGGCAGGTCATCAAGTGACTCTATTTCAAGTACCTTTAAAAATTCCTGGCTAGTCTTATAAATAATAGGTTTACCAATCTTGTTCAACCTTCCCGCTTCATAGATTAGGTCATTATCCAAAAGGGTTTTTAGGACCTTATCACACTTAACTCCCCTGATAGCCTCTATATCATTCTTTGTGATGGGTTGCTTGTAGGCAATTATTATCAGGGTTTCTAAGGTAGCCTGACTCAGGGACCTCTTTTTACCAGGTTCAACTAGTTTCTTGATGTAGGGAGCATATTCTTCATTAGAGCACATCTGGTACTTGTCTTCTATCCTTATTATCTGGATGCCCCTGTCATTTTCCTTGTATTCATCTATCAACTTATGGAGCATGATCTCTATCTCCTTAGGTGATAGTTCCTCATTTATGGCCATATTTAGTTCTTCAATACTGATGGGTTTTGCGTATGAGAATAAGATGGCTTCAATTATATTTTTTATCTGGCTTCTTCTCAATCGTCCTTGCCCTCCCTCTTAATAATTATTATGTCCTTATTAGGCTTGTCCTGGATAATTTCTATTTCCTTTAGTTTAATGAGTTCTAGCATGGCCAAGAAGCTTGCTATTACCTCCTTCTTATCTGGATTATCAAGACTCTGAATAAAACTAAGCCTCCTAGACTTGTTTATCTTAGACCTAAGCGATACAATCCTATCTTCAACAGATATAGTCTTATTTTCTACTATCCTCTTTAAATTAGAATTTTTTTCAAGATCTTGGTCACCCTGGTTATTTTTTTCAACTTCTTCTAGAATTTTGAACAAGTCAGGAAGGATGGCCTCAATTTCATCAAAGTTGATCTTGGATAGGTCTAGGTTTTCTTCATCATCTTCCATATCATAGTCCTCTTGTTGACGATAAAATTTGTTGTCATACTCCTTGATATTATCCTTTAGGTATTCTGCTATCTGCCTATATTTTTTGTATTCTTCAATTTGGTCTATCAATTCCTGTCTTGGGTCCTGCTTGTCTTCCCCCTTATCCCTTAAATATAGGATATACCTGGACTTTATCTCCAAAAGCCTGGTAGCCATCATGATAAAATCACTAGCCAAGTCCATGTCTATAGACTTAACATGGTCTACATACTCCATATACTGGTTGGTTATCTCCACTATTGATATATCCCTAATATCTATTTTATTCCTACTTATTAGGTCAAACAAGAGCTCCATTGGCCCCTCATATTTTTTTGTTTGTATGCTATAATCCATACCTACCCCCTACTAGATAAATATCGTTACTAGGTTAAAAAATACTGTATAAATAGGATTCAATATAAAACCTAAAATATTTGTCATTATCAAAACTACAAAAATTATAAAAGTATATCTTGAATATTCATATGCCCTATATACAATCCTTCTTGGTAAGAAGGTAGATATAAGGCTCCAACCGTCAAGTGGTGGTATAGGCAGTATATTAAAGGCTGCAAAACCAACATTATACATTACCAGAGACCTAGTTACCATCAGCATAGTCTCCTGGTTCACAAAACCTAGTAAATTCCACTCATTAGAAAATTTATATATCATAACAAATATAAAGGCTGATATCAAGTTAAAGCCTATACCAGCTAAAGAAACCGTTATATTACCTAGTTTTTCATTCTTGTAATTATAAGGGTTAACTGGAACAGGTTTTGCCCAACCAAAGTGAACTAAAAACATCATCAGCATACCGAATGGGTCTATGTGACTCGTTGGGTTTATATTCATCCTTCCTGCACGCTTGGCTGTATCATCACCATTTAGGTAGGCTACAAATGCGTGTCCAAATTCATGTATAGATATTGCAAATAGTATTCCCAGAATTGATGCAAAAAATTCAGGCACACTATTTAAAAAACTTAAACTCATCTATAAATTTACTCCTCTCTATGAGATGTACAGAACTTCATAATAATCTGGTAAGTAATACTTAATTTAGGTCATTTTTACTAGTTTACTGCACTCTTTCTTATATTATACCATTTTACCTTTAAAAATCCTTACATATATAGAAAAAGTGGGGCAAGACCCCACTTTTATCTTAATTAGCTTGTAAAACTTATACTTCCATAAGTATAGGTAGTATCATAGGATTTCTCTTTGTCTTTATATACAAGTACTCTTTCAATTCATCCTTGATAGTATTCTTGATATAAGCCCATTCCTTAATATTCTTTGCTTCACACTGCTTAAAGATATTTAATACTATCTCCTTGGCCCCATCCATTAAGGTTTCAGATTCTCTTACATAAACAAAACCTCTTGATATAATATCTGGACCAGCAAGAATTCTTCCATCTTCTTTTGAAAGTGTCACTACTATTGTCATTAAACCATCTTCTGATAGGTGCTTCCTGTCTCTTAGGACTATATTACCAACATCTCCTACTCCTAGACCATCTATCAATACTCTACCAGATGGAACACGTCCATTCTTTCTAGCAGACTTCCTATCAACCTCCAAAATATCCCCATTCGATATTATGAATATATTGTCTGGGTCTGTTCCTACTCCCTTGGCCAATTCAGCATGTCTTTTCAACATCTTGTATTCACCGTGGACTGGTAGGAAGAACTTTGGTTTAGCTATGGCATGCATTAATTTCAATTCTTCCTGTCTTGCGTGTCCTGATACGTGTATGTCAGCTATATCGCTTGATACAACATCAGCACCCTTTTCAAGCAAGAAATTTATTACCTTTGATACTGTTTTTTCATTTCCAGGGATCGGATGTGCAGAAATTATTACCAGGTCACCCTTCTTTATTTCTACTTTTTTGTGTTCTGAGTTAGCCATTCTCGCCAAGGCTGACATTGGCTCTCCCTGAGATCCTGTCGTAATTATGACCAATTCATTATCCTTGTACTTATGGATAGAGTTAAGGTCTATGATGTGTTCATCTGTACTTAAATAACCAAGTTCCTTGGCTACACCTAAAATATTTACCATGGACCTACCAGATACGGCTACCTTCCTTCCATATACCTTAGCCACTTCAGCAATCTGCTGAAGCCTGTGTATATTAGAGGCAAAAGTTGCTACTATAATTCTACTATCCTGCGCCCTCTTAAAGAGATTATCTAGACCCTCTCCTACACTCTTTTCTGACATAGTTGAGCCTGGCTTATCTGCATTAGTAGAATCCGCCATCATCAGAAGAATCCCCTCTTCATCACTTATCTGGCATATTCTGTGTATATCCATCATCTGACCATCAATAGGTGTCAGGTCAATCTTAAAGTCACCTGTATGGAAAATTACACCCTGGTTAGTGTGGACAGCTATTGAATAGGCATCTGGTATAGAGTGGTTTACCCTTATAAATTCAACCTGCATATTCTTTAACTTTATCTGCTGCCTTGGTCCCACTATATTTAACTTAGCATTTGTTATTCTATGTTCTTTTAATTTTACTCTAATCAGCTCTATACTAAGTGGTGAACCATAGACAGGTACATTAATCTTCTTTAGTAAATAAGGGATAGCCCCTATATGGTCCTCATGACCATGCGTTATAAATATACCCTTTACCTTGTTTATATTCCTCATCAGGTAAAGAATATCCGGTATTACTATATCAATACCCAGCAATTCATCTTCTGGAAAGCTCAGTCCAGCATCAATTACTATAATCTCATCCTTATACTCTATGACGGTCATATTTTTTCCGATTTCATTAATACCGCCTAGAGGTATAATTTTTATTTTATCATTATTGTTTTTTGCCAAAATTTATCTCCTTTACTTTTATTTTTCACGAACACAAAACATCTATATACTATAATACCACAAAAATCCCCTTTTTAAATACTTTTTTCCAATTATCTACATAGGAGACCTATTTATGGTATAATTTATAAATATATTTATGCTATAGATAAATTAGTATTTTTCATAGAAAGGTTTATTAATGAGAAGTAGAACACACTTAATAGCTGGGACCATGGCAACCCTAGAAATTTCACTCTTATGTGGTTTACCAATCAGTCCCCTAACCATACCCGTGGCTATGGCTTGCTCAGTAATGTCTGATATAGACGAGGCCAATTCAAATGTACTAAACAAGTTAATAAGTAAGGATTCGACTAGGAATATACATTCAGTGATACTTTTTTTATTTGCTATTATATCATTTTATATGTATCAAAAGACAGGTTTAAACCTCTATATGGCAACTATTTTTGCCCTGGTATTTACCCTATTGGCATCGAGATGGCTTACTTCCAACCTGGTTCGTTCACTGGTAATATCAGCTATATTCTTTCTTATAGGGGCAAGCATGTACTTGCATAATTTTAATATTGGTTACACCCTATTTACACTTTTGATAGGTGTTTATCCCCTATTGAAACACAGGGGTATCAGCCATAGCCTACTGGCCCTTGCCATAATATTTCTAATATTTACCTGTATAGAAAAAGGTGGTGGCCCTTCAAATTTGGCCTATCCTGCCAGTATTGCCTATGCCAGCCACCTGGTCTTTGATATGACGACAAAGAGGGGTGTCGCCCTTTTTCTTCCATTTAGTGAGAAATACTACAGGTTTGCTAACCTAAAAGTAGGTTCCCTACTTTCAAACCTTGTTGAAAAGATAGTGATTTTAGCCCTGGCCATCCTATTATTGGTCACTTTAGCCTATAGGTATAAATTTAATTTCTAATACGGACCTTTTATTGGTCATATTTTTATTATTTGCTTTTATATGACATAAAAATTTGTTATAATATATTCATGTATTATTGACTTTAGGTATTTTAAGTGCTATACTAGTTCTTATTTTATACCATATATTTTTTATTTTTAAATATATTAGGTCTAAGCAAGTAAATATAATTTTTAAGGAGATGATAATTAATGGCTTTTTATTTCGATGATCCATCTAGGACATTTAGTGAATATTTATTAGTACCAGGATTTTCGTCAGTTGATTGTGTCCCGGCAAATGTAAGTCTAGAAACACCCGTGGTTAAATTCAAGAAGGGAGAAGAACCCGCAATAAAGATGAATATACCTCTAGTATCTGCCATCATGCAGTCGGTTTCTGATGACAAAATGGCTATAGCCCTTGCTAAGGAAGGTGGAATATCATTCATTTACGGTTCTCAGTCAATCGAAAGCCAGGCAGCAATGGTTGCAAGAGTTAAAATGCATAAGGCAGGTTTTGTAGTCAGTGACTCAAACCTAACACCTGATAATACCCTGGCAGATATCCTAGCCCTAAAGGAAAAGACTGGTCATTCAACAGTTGCAATAACTGATGATGGGACTGCAAATGGAAAACTACTGGGTATAGTTGCAAGTAGGGACTACAGGGTTAGCAGGATGTCACCTGACACTAAGGTTGCAGATTTTATGACACCATTGGAACAAATAGTATCTGCTCCTAAAGACGTGACTTTAAAAGAAGCCAACAATATTATATGGGACAACAAGTTAAACTCTCTTCCAATAGTTGATGAAGAAGGTAAGCTAGTATATATGGTATTCAGAAAGGACTACGATTCACACAAGGAAAATCCTCTTGAGCTACATGATAGCCTAAAGAGGTATGTGGTTGGTGCCGGTATTAATACCAGAGACTATGCTGAAAGAGTTCCTGCCCTACTAGAGGCTGGAGTAGATATCCTATGTATTGACTCTTCTGAAGGTCATTCAGAGTGGCAGGCTACAACTATAGCTTGGATAAGAGAAACATATGGAGATAGTGTTAAGATTGGTGCTGGTAATGTAGTTGACAGGGAAGGTTTCAGATTCTTGGCTGAGGCTGGAGCTGACTTTATAAAGATTGGTATCGGTGGTGGTTCTATCTGTATTACAAGAGAACAAAAGGGTATCGGTCGTGGTCAGGCAACTTCAGTTATCGATGTGGCCAAGGCTAGAAATGAGTATTTTAAAGAAACAGGTATATATATCCCTATCTGCTCAGATGGTGGTATAGTTTATGACCATCATATAACTCTTGCCCTTGCTATGGGTTCTGACTTTGTAATGTTGGGTAGGTACTTCTCTAGATTTGATGAATCTCCTACAAACAAGGTAAATATAAATGGTGCCTACATGAAGGAATACTGGGGTGAAGGTTCTGCTAGGGCTAGAAACTGGCAGAGGTATGACCTGGGTGGAGACAAGAAACTTTCATTTGAAGAAGGCGTTGACTCTTATGTTCCATATGCGGGTTCTCTTAAGGATAATGTTGGTCTTACCCTTTCAAAGGTTAGGTCAACAATGTGTAACTGTGGTGCCCTATCAATAGCAGAATTACAAAAGAAGGCTAAGCTAACAGTTGTATCTGCAACTTCTATAGTAGAAGGTGGAGCCCACGACGTCTTGTTAAAGGACAACAGAAACTTATAGTATTAATTCAATTATGAATATATAATGTCTAGGATAAAATTATCCTAATAAGGGGTCAGGTTTTGTTTATTGCAAATAATACCTGGCCCTCTTTATTTTTATTCACCGATAATTCACCCCTTAAAATATAAGACACCCATCATTATGAGATTTTAAAATAAATAAAAAAGCGCTGATAGGATACCAGACTTTTTACTAACTTCATTAAAGCCCTTAATCACTAGCAACGCTATACTATTTATTAATAAAAATGAATCACAAAAACTAGAACTTCATCTGCTCTTCTTCTTTTGAACTAGAGGCAACTTCTACACCATCTACTGGTAGACCGTAGTATTCTCTAACCTTAGCCTCTATTTCAGCTGCTATATCTTCGTTTTCTTCTAGGAAGTTCTTAGAGTTTTCTCTACCCTGTCCCATCTTTTCATCATTGTAGCTATACCAAGCACCGGCCTTTTTTATTACGTCAATTCCTACGGCTACATCTAAAAGGTCTCCTGATTTAGATATACCCGTACCATACATAATATCAAACTCTATCTGCTTGAATGGTGGAGCCACCTTGTTCTTAACTATCTTTATCCTAGTTCTATTACCTAGTATCTTGTCACCCTGCTTTATAGAGTCAACCCTTCTAACTTCGATTCTCATAGTAGAGAAGAACTTTAGGGCCCTACCACCTGTAGTAGTTTCAGGATTACCAAACATAACCCCTACCTTTTCTCTCAACTGGTTGATAAAGATAACTACACAGTTAGATTTCTTGATTGAACCGGTCAACTTTCTAAGTGCCTGTGACATCAGTCTGGCCTGTAAGCCAACGTGTGAATCTCCCATATCACCTTCAATTTCAGCCTTTGGTACAAGGGCTGCAACAGAGTCTATAACTAAAATGTCTATTGCCCCAGACCTGATTAAGGATTCTGCTATATCAAGGGCCTGTTCACCGGTATCTGGTTGGGAAATTATTAGATTGTCTACATCTACACCCAAAGACCTGGCATAAACTGGGTCTAAGGCATGTTCTGCATCTATAAAGGCTGCAATACCATTTCTCTTCTGGGCTTCTGCTATACAGTGTAGGGTTACTGTTGTCTTACCTGAAGATTCTGGTCCGTATACTTCTATTATTCTTCCCCTAGGTAGACCTCCAACTCCTGCTGCTATATCCAGGCCTATTACACCTGTAGGTATAGAATCAACATCTAAACCTGTAGTTTCACCTAGCTTCATTACGGAGCCTTTACCGTGTTCTTTTTCAATTTTCTTTAAGGCCTCGTTTAAAGCCTCCATTTTATTATTATCAATAGTCATATTATTACCCTTTCCATCAATTAAACATATGTTCTTGTAGCTTTATTATATAATAAGTGGTTGACATAGTCAAGAACAATTGTTCTTTTTTGTCCATCATAAGCAAAATAATAAAACTATATCGTATGGCTTACGATATAAGCCTAGTCCTTTCTGTAAGTTTATAGGCAAATTTATAAAAATATGCAAATACCCAGGTTTATTTTCTATATCAATGTATAAGCTTGCTACTAAATTTCTATATCCAATTTGGCCTAAGTATAAACCAGTCATATAAACCCTTTACTAATTATCTATCTTCAAATAATTCCTTGTTCTTTGAGAAATATTCATATCCAGAATATAGGGTAAGTATGGCTGCTATATATATTAGTACTGTTCCTACCTTCAAAATTAGACTTGCATCCATATGGGCTCCCAAAAGTAAGAATACTATGGCTAACATCTGGGTTACAGTCTTTAATTTACCACTATTACCAGCTGCTATAACCTTACCATCAGCTGCTGCTATAGCCCTCATTATGCTTACCGCTAGTTCCCTGGCAACTATAACCACAACTATCCAAGCTGGAACCAGGCCTGGCTTTATCATGCAAGTCAAGGCTGCTATTACAAGTAGCTTGTCTGCCAGGGGATCCATAAACTTCCCAAAATCAGTCACCAGGTTATACTTTCTAGCTATCCTACCATCTAAAGCATCTGTAATAGCAGCTACGGCAAATATAATTAGAGAAATTAAGTACTTGCCCGGTATCTGTAGGTAGATAAATAGCATAAATAGTGGAACCATGCATATTCTGAAAACTGTCAATTTATTAGGTAAATTCATCCCATACCCTCCTTAAAAACTACTGACCTTCTGGACAACCCTTTAGGTCGTATTCAAAGGCTTCTTTTACTACTACATTGACAAAGTCTCCTATTTCAAGACTTTGTCTAGAGTCTACATATATGACGCTGTCAATATCTTCTGCATCACATTGAGTCCTTCCTATATATAGGTTATCATCAACCTGGTCTTCAATCAAGACCTTGAAAGTTTTTCCTATCTTTTTACGGTTAAGTTCTTCTGATATGGCCTGCTGAACCATCATTAACCTTTGCAGACGTTCTTCCTTTACCTCCTGACTTAGGTGGCCATCCAACCTATCAGCAGGTGTATCCTCTTCTCTAGAATAGGTAAAGGCCCCCATCCTGTCTAGTTTCATATCTTGAACAAAGTCAATCAGGTCCTCAAAGTCTTCATCAGTTTCACCTGGGAAGCCCACTATAAAGGTAGTTCTGATTGTTGCATCAGGTACCCTTGACCTAATCATGTCAACCTTGTCCTTTAGCTCCTGGCGACTAGTCTTTCTATTCATCAACTTAAGTATCCTGTCACTTGCATGCTGCATAGGTATATCAAAATAAGAACATATATTGTCATACTTGGCAACCACATCAACAATTTCCTGGCTAATGCCCTCTGGATAAGAATACATAAACCTTATCCAATCAAAGCCTAACAAGGCCAAACCTTCTAACAAGCCTGCCAAGTCAGGTTTCCCATATATATCCCTACCATAGACACTAGTATCCTGGGCAATTACAACTAGCTCCTTGACACCAGCTTCCTTTAGTTTCTTTGCCTCTTCTAGGAGGTTTTCAAGCTTTCTTGACCTGTACTTACCCCTCAACTTAGGTATGATACAATAGGTACAATGGTTGTCACAGCCCTCCCCTATCTTCAGGTAGGCCAAATGTTCAGGGGTAGACACATACCTAGGCAAATCTTCATTGAAGGTGAAATTAATGTCTTCAATCAACCTTATACCATCTCTCTCAGTCAGACCATCTACAACATCTGTTATATTTTGGTATGAGCCTGTTCCTACTATAGCATCTATTTCCGGTATTTCTTCCACCAGTTCATCAGGATACCTTTGTGCCAGACATCCTGACACTAGCAGGTAGCTAAGACTACCCTCATTTTTAAGGTTAGCATACTGGACAATAGAGTCTATTGACTCCTGCTTGGCAGATTCAATGAAACCACATGTATTTACAATTACTATATCAGCATCATTATAGTCTCCAACCAGTTGGTGTCCATTTTTATTAAGGAGACCCAACATTATCTCGGCATCTACCAAGTTTTTTGAGCATCCCAAAGATTCTAATGCTATCTTCAAATTACTTCCTCCATATCTCACAATATAGACTAGTAGCAAAAACTTGCTACTAGTCTTCAAAAGCCGAAAGTTCCTCTTGACTAATTAAGACCTTCCTTGGCTTACTTCCTTCACTAGGGCCAACTATGCCCCTTTCTTCCATATTATCAATTAACCTGGCTGCCCTGTTAAAGCCTATCTTATACTTTCTCTGTAGCATAGAAGATGAGGCCTGGCCATTGGCTACGACAAAGGTAATGGCATCATATAGGAGTTCATCCTCATCACCACTTCTTTCAGTGTTTACACTTGAAATAGATTCCTCTATGTCACCTGCATAAGAAATTTCTCCAGCTTCCTTTTTAACATAGTCAATTATGTTTTCTGACTCGACCTCTGATATAAAGGCCCCTTGAAGTCTGACAGGTTTTGCAGCCCCAAGTGGGTAGAATAGCATATCTCCCTTACCTAGAAGCTTCTCTGCCCCACCCATATCAAGTATAGTCCTAGAGTCTGTCTGTGATGAAACGGCAAAGGCAATCCTTGAAGGTATATTCGCCTTTATTACACCAGTTATTACATCAACTGATGGCCTCTGCGTGGCTACAATTAGGTGCATACCTGCTGCCCTAGCCATCTGGGCTAGTCTGCAGATATGGTCTTCTACATCATTTGCACTAACCATCATAAGGTCAGCCAACTCGTCTATAATTATAACTATCTTAGGCAATGGATCATCAGACTTTTCATTGTAGGAACTGATATCCTTGACCTGATTTTCAGCAAATAGCTTGTACCTTCTGTTCATTTCGCTTACAGCCCAACCCAAGGCATTGGCTGCCTTCTTAGCATCTGTTACTACTGGTACCAATAGGTGGGGGATACCGTTGTAATTGGCCAACTCAACAACCTTAGGGTCAATCAACATTAGTTTGACCTCATCAGGCTTGGCCTTGTACATGATGCTGGTGATAAGGGTATTTACACAAACTGACTTACCAGACCCGGTAGATCCTGCTATCAAAAGATGGGGCATCTTGCCTATATCACCAACAATTATCCTACCTGCAACATCCTTACCCAAGCCCATAACCAGGGGTGACTTGAAGTTCTTAAATTCATCACTATCTATAATTTCCCTAACACTTACCATCTGTGATTCATCATTTGGTACCTCTATACCTATAGCACTCTTGCCTGGTATTGGGGCCTCCATCCTGATACTCTTGGCTGCAAGGCTAAGGGCAATATCATCAGTTAGGTTGACAATCTTGCTGACCTTGACTCCTGGGTTAGGCTGAATTTCATATCTTGTAATTGTAGGCCCTACAGTAACCTGGTTAATATTGGCATCTACACCAAAGTCCCTCAAGGTCTTTTCCAACCTACGTGCATTTTCCAATACCTTATGCTTGGACTTTTTATCTCCACCACCAGCTAGCTTGTTCAAAAGTGAGATTGGTGGCATCTTATAGTTTTTATATTTTTCGTGTTCATTTTCCGGAATTAACTTAACATCCTCTTCCACATAGGTCTTACTAGTTGGAATATGTCCCATCTTAACATCTTCTGTTAGACCAGTCATCTTTCTCTTAGGCAAGGATGCCCCACTAGCCTCAAGATTTGACTCCTGACCCAGTCCAAGTGTATCTTCTTCATCATCTAACTGTAGTAGCTTGTTAGACCTCTTATTAGATAGGTCCTCATCTTCCTTGGTGACCAAACCATCTATTATAGGTTCTTCCTTTTGCATCTGCTGGAGAATCTCTAAGTCTGATAGGCCCTGGGTACCCTCTAGGATTTCCAGGTAGTCGTCTTCTGCCTTGTTAAAACCTACTATCTTTATAGTCTTATCATCATCAACTTCATCTTCGTAGTCTTCAACTTCCTCATTCTTGTGGAACTTGTCCCTAATCCTTTCAAAGAAGCCGGTCTTGTTTAACATAGTCTTGTCATCCACGCCATCAATTTTGGCCTTCTTACCAAACTTAGTCCTAATCTTGTTGATAATATTACTAGAATCTTTAGGATTTTTGATATAGGCAATTATATCCTTAACCGAAATCTCGAAGAAATAAAGTATTGTCAATATAGTTGCAAATATAGTCAAGAGCCAGGCACCAACAAAACCTAATAAATGACTAAGTAGGTAGGTCAATATAGATGGTATCAGGCCGACACCCTCTCTTGATACCCCCATCTTGACTATATCCTGTATCATATCTAGACTAAATGGGCTCTCAGATGGCGTCCTTGCATAGTTGATCAGGCCATAATAGATGACAATAAATAAGACAAATATATAAAAGATCTTAGTCTTCTTTAACCTATCTATCTTTTCATTACCCTCTAGAATACCTGTAATTCCCATGACCACCATTGTCAATGGTATTAGCATGGCCAGGCCTCCAAACATGCCCTTGCATAATAATTGTATTATCCTCGGTATTAGGGCACTTGATGATGACATCAGACCATAGGCAAAGAAAAGCCCTAGAAAAACCAGTATCAAATATTGGTATTCCCCATTTATCCTAAGACCTGTCTTTCCTTTTTTGTTCTGTTTTCTACTTTTCTTATTTTTAACAGGCTTGGCTGGTGGTCCAGACCTCCTGCCAGGCTGTCTACTATTTTTACTAGGCATTATTTCACCTCTCTTAACTCTTTAATTTGACTAATCAGGGAGGTCGCTGACCTACCTGTTATACCCAGAGACATCTCAGAACCAAATATCCTATCAATCGTCTTCTTCATGTAGTCTAAGTCAATAGAATCAATAATCTCCATTATCTCTTCTATAGACAGGAGCCTCTTATCATTTACCTCGTACTCTCCAATTAGGAGCATCCTGTCTTCAGTATCCTCTATATTCATAAGAACACTACCCTTGTACTGTTCCTTGGCAAAGTCTAGTTCATCTTGGCTGATATAAGACTCTCTCAGGCTGTCAATTTCGTCTATTATCAACTTATATACCTGGTACAAGTTGTCGTCAGCCATACTGGAATAGATACCCAATTCTGCATGATCCACATAGAAGGAATCTGATGAATAAATATTGTAGGTAAGCCCCTTGTCTTCTCTTATATTCTGAAATAGTCTAGAACTAGTAGAATTACCCAAAATATTATTTACTAGCTTGACTGCCAGAAAATCCTTATAATTATCATCATTAGGACATGGGAATAGGATACCTATGTTGGATTGTTCGTCATCCCTATCCTCTATATAATTTTGGGACTTAAAGTCTTGCCCCTGCCTTGATATATAAAAGTCCCGAGGCTCCCATTTAGAGAAGATAGACTCAAGTTTATCTACTATATCTTCAAGGACAAAATTTCCACTCATGACCAGGACTGCATTATTAGGTCTATAGTACTTACCAAAAAAATCAAGTATATCCTTCCTTGAAATTTCAGTAACAGATTCTATAGTCCCTAAGACCGACCTACCTACCCCCTGGTTGGAATAGGTCCTCTTCATTAATTCTTCATAAAGATAGTCTTCAGGTGAATCCTCGTACATCTTAATCTCATCCCTGATTACCAACTTTTCTTTTTCTATGTCATGTTCTGAGAATAATGATCCTGTCAGCAAGTCTGCTATAACATCAAGACCTTCTAATATATGGTTGTATGGCATTTTAACATGGTAACATGTATGATCATGGCCAGTAAAGGCATTTAAAAGACCCCCATAATAGTCTATGTCATTAGATATCTTTTTAGAAGACCTTCTTTGGGTTCCCTTAAATAGCATATGCTCTATAAAGTGGGCCAGGCCTCTTGGATAGCCTTCTTCCATTCTAGCTCCAACATTTATCCAGACACCCGCTGATACCGACCTAACATAGGGTATTTCCTCAGCAACTATCCTCATTCCATTTTTCAATGATTTATATTTTATCATCCTATCTCCTTAACGACATATCATAGAGACCAGAAAAGTCTCTTTATACCTAACCTATCTATATGATAGGCAAAAAATATGTCCAACTCCAGTATTATTCTAACATAGTTTTCTTAACTAAAAATGTACTATATAAATAAAGTCTAATAACTAATATAAGACTTTATTTATAGTATAGACCTTACGTTTAAACTTCCTTGCCTAGTTAGATAAACTGGTAAAATCACGGCCTGATGTAACATAGTCTATAAAGGCTGATGATGAAGTTACCAACTTGGCAACATCATTGATTTCATTCCTAAAAACCCCAGTCTTTTTGCCATTTACAAAGGCATAACCATACTGGTGGATCATATTAGGTCTAAAATTGCCATCCCTTCCTAGGTACATCATCACATGACCTTGCATATACATACAAATACCTGGCTTCTGTTTTAAAAGGTATCCTTCCTTGGAAGCCCTTGTAGTATATGGACTAAAATCTATATTTTTACCAACTATATCCTTGGCCTGCTGACCGGCATCTCTAGGAATAATTATACCAAAAGACCTGTAGATGTCCCTAATAAATCCAGAACAATCCCTGGTATTATTACTGTGTCCCCAGCCATATTTTTCACCCTCAAACTTTAGGGCCTGTTTTATTATATTTGCCTGGCTAAAAGCAAGATAGGACTTCACAAGTTCTGACTTGTCTAGGTCAATTGTAGTTGTTTTATAGAATTCTCCTGCTAGTGGCATTGCAAGTTTAAATCTACTACTATCCTCAGAAACTATAGGCATCCTCGTACCCATGTCTATAGTATAGCCACCTATATTTTTTTGCCTATTTATGTAGGTTGCAAATTCAAGCTTCCTATTAGACAGAAATTCTTCTTTCGTTACCTTCATAATATTCCTGGTAGGTATCCAGCCTAAGTAGTCTACACAATATACCTTGGCCCAAGTCTTGTCAGAATTATAGCCTACTATTACTACCTCATCCCAAGGGAAGAGACCTGTCAAGGCCCCCTGGTCCTGACCATTTGAGGAATCCATTATACCAGGTCCTTCCCTCATAACAGTTCTCTTTGCTATAAGACCATATTGGCCCTTTATATCCTCAAGTTTATTAAGGTACTTTGACCTAGATATATTTCTTTTATTAATTTCTTGTATCTGGTCCTGGCTATAGACAAGAGTCTTGTCGTAATGGTTATAGTAGTCCCAGTATTCGAATGACGACCTATTAGTTGGTATAGTATTTGGATTTGGTTTCCTATCCCTATCACCACTTGCCTGAGGTTCAAATAGCTTATCAGGAACCCATTTTTGCCCGCCAACTAATTTAATATCCTTGTACTTGTTATTTATATAGGACTCATAAGACCTGTCCATACCCGACTTTTTAGTCAAGACTATACCTGCCCCATCCTGGTAGGCAAGTGGCCCCAATGACAGGGCATCGATTATATTTTGGCCACTGGCCACATAGACCTTGTCCCCATCTATCAATTTAGAAATTTGAATAGCCGTGTCGTACCTATCCCTACCAGCTATCCTCATTTTAAGTCCAAGCCTGTCATATAAGTCCTGGCTTATAGAATCCCTGCCACCTATGGCAAACTTGTACATTTCTCCATACTTAGAGCCTATATTATCATTAGCTAGTGACTTGTTTATTAATAGGATTGGTTTTTTACCACCACAATAGGCACATGCTGATATGGCATCCATCTGGTTGGCAACTAGGCACAAGCCCTCAGCACCATATTTTTCTATTATTTCATCAACAATCTTCTGAGAGGTTTCATACCTATCTTGTCCACTAATCCTAACAATTTCATAACCCCTAGTCTTGAGGTCATTTTCTATATCTAATGATACGGATGAATATCCTCCAAGTATATATATCTTACTTGGCTTATTTCTTGCAATTTCATCCATGGTCTGACCAGGCATGGTATCTTTTTCTACTAAGAGTATCCTTCCTTGACTAGCGGATGCCAGGCTTCCTCCAGAAAGGGCATCAACATAAGACCTGGCATTGGCCAAGACTATAGGTCTATTTTCTGAATTTAAATTTTTCGATATTTCTACTGCAGTTGTAAACCTATCCTTGCCAGCCAACCTATCAAGGGCATGGCCAGTAGTTACAAGGCTTGATACCATAAGACCTGCAAGCATGCTACTTGTCAAGTGCCTTCCAAATTTTGTATTAAATTGAAATCTGGATTTATTTATATTTTTAATTTTATTTGCAATACTAGTATTATTAGTCTTTCCTGTAGTCATAATTACCTCCCAACTTATCTATTTGACTCTGGTTATGGTTAATATATAAATTAAAGCCCTTAACCCTAAGCCTTTGGATAAAATATGAAAAAGTCAGTGCAAAATCTATTCACACTGACCTTTAATGAACTGTAATCTAAACTATCTCTTAATAGCCTTTATTGAAAGATTTATCCTGTCCTTGTCATCTATTTCAGTTACTAAAACATCTATCTGGTCACCGATAGCTAGTACGTCTTCAACATTAGCTATCCTTTCCTTAGAAATCTGAGATATATGAAGCAGACCCTGCTTGCCTGGTAGTATCTCAACGAAGGCTCCGAATTTTTCTATTCTTGTAACAGTACCCTTATATATCTTACCTGGTTCAGCCTCTGCAACTATTTCTTCTACCATTGCTAGGGCCCTGTTTATCATTTCTGGATCCACACCAACGATAAATACCTCACCAGTCTGTTCTATATCCATTTTGACACCTGTTTCATCAATAATCTTGTTAATCATCTTTCCACCAGGTCCGATTACATCTCTTATCTTGTCTGGATCTATCAACATCTTGACAATCTTTGGAGCATACTGAGATAGCTCTGGTCTAGGCTCAGTAATTACCTTCTTCATTTCACCTAGTATATGAAGTCTACCTTCTCTGGCCTGCTTTAGGGCCTGTCTAAGTACAGGTTCATCTATACCGGCTATCTTGATATCCATCTGTATTGCAGTTACACCCTTTTCAGTACCTGCAACCTTAAAGTCCATATCACCTAGGTGGTCTTCCATACCCTGGATATCTGACAATACAGCTACCTTACCATGGTGCTTGATTAGTCCCATGGCTATACCAGCTACCATATCTTTGATAGGTACACCCGCATCTAGTAGTGAAAGGGTAGATGCACAAACTGACGCCTGTGAAGTAGAACCATTAGAGCTCAATACTTCGGATACCAGTCTTATAGCATATGGGAAATCTTCCTTGCTAGGTATTACTGGTAGTAGGGCCCTTTCCGCCAAGGCACCATGACCTATTTCTCTTCTACCTGGACCCCTTGAAGGTCTAGTTTCACCAACAGAATATGCCGGGAAATTGTAGTGGTGCATGTATCTCTTGTTTTCTTCTTCATCAAGACCATCTAGTCTCTGTACATCTCCAAGAGCACCCAATGTGGTAACATTCAATACCTGAGTCTGACCTCTTGTAAATATTGCAGAACCATGCGTTCTTGGTATCATACCAACTTCACACCAGATAGGTCTTATTTCATCTAGTGACCTATTGTCTGGTCTTACACTGTGGTCAGCTATAAGGCTTCTAACTTCATCCTTGATTATAGCATGTAGGACATCTTCTATATCCCCTGCTACTTCTTCAAAGTTGTCCCACTTTTCTTCAAAGTAGGCCATAGTATCTTCACTGACAGCATCCATTTTTTCAGTTCTTTCCATCTTTTCAACTGTCTTAACTGCCTCTCTCATCTTTTCTCTGGCAAATTCATTGACAGCTTCTTCAACTTCCTGGCTTGGTACATGTAGTTCAACCGGGCACTTTTCATGGCCAACTTCTGCCACAATACCCTCTATAAATTCAACTATTTTCTTTATTTCTTCATGGGCATAAAGGATACCATCTAAAACAACATTGTCGTCTACTTCATTTGCACCAGCCTCAACCATCATTATAGCTTCCTTAGTACCTGATACTACTAGGTGTAAGTCACTATCTTCCCTCTGCTGCTGGTTAGGATTTAATACAAACTCACCATCAATTAGGCCAACTAAGACTGAAGCAGTTGGACCATTGAAAGGTATATCAGATATTGATAGGGCTATTGAAGATCCCAACATAGCAACTATGTCAGGTGTGCAGTCCTGTTCTACTGATAAGACAGTAGCAACTACCTGTACATCATTTCTAAACCCTTCTGGGAATAGGGGTCTAATAGGTCTATCTATCAATCTAGATGTCAAGGTAGCCTTCTCAGAAGCCCTACCTTCCCTCTTTAAAAATCCACCTGGTATCTTACCAACTGAATACAATTTTTCCTCAAAATCTACGCTTAGTGGGAAAAAATCAATCCCATCTCTTGGCTGTGCTGACTTAGTCACATTAACCATTAACATAGTATCACCATAGCTGATAATACAGTTACCATTTGTCATTTCGGCAATCTTACCAATTTCAACAGTTAATGTTCTACCGGCGATTTCCGTTTTAAATATTCTATGCTCGAACATAGTTTCCTCCTCTTACTTTTTTATCTTAACAATTTTTACTATCTTACTAATAGACAGCCACTTCAACAAGTTCTGCCCGTCAATTATTTTGAATAACTAATAGCAATTATATCTGGACCTGTGTGAGAACATATACAGGCTCCACCCTTTGCATAGACAATCTTCTTTACCTTGTCCTCTAGCCTCTTTTCTACCTCTTCCTTCAGTTTAGCAAAACTTTCAAGGTTAGACCCATATCCAACTATGACAGTGATCTCACCCAAATACTTTTCGTTCTTTTCCAGTACCATATCTATCAGCTTGCCAACCAACTTTTTAACCCCTCTTACCTTGGATACAAGGGCAATTTCACCCTTTTCCATGATAAATATTGGCTTTATATTCAGCATATTGCCCAATATAGCAGTTGATAGGTTTACCCTACCACTCTTCTTCAAGAAATCGAAAGATGATGGTGCAAATAAGATGCTTACAGTATCTCTAACTTTCTCTAAACCTGATAATACCTCATCATAAGAAAGACCTTCGTCTATCATATCGCAAGCTCTAACCACATACTGGCCTGCCCCCAAGGACAACTGTTCTGTATCAAAGACATGGATAGGTCCATCAGTATCATTTTTAGCCAACAGAGCACTCTGGTAGGTACCACTCTTAGTAGATGAACCAGTAATACAAATAACCTTCTTGCCTTCCTCAATAGCCTTGTCAAACACCTCTTTAAACTGCATATAAGTAGCCTGAGAAGTTTTTGGTACCTGGATTGACTTCAAAGCTCTTTCATAAAACTCTTCTTTAGTCAGATCTATATTATCTCTATACTCTTTACCATCCAATATCAAAGTTAATGGGACTATTTCCAGATATTCTTTATTATATAAGTCATCAGGAATATCACATAAACTATCACATATTAATTTTATGTCCAAAGTTCTACCTCCTAAAACTTTTTTCTGTTTAAGTCAACACAATCTATTATACCATATTGACACCTATAAATATAGATTTTTATTAATTTCAAAGCTTAATTTCTAGCTAGAAAAACATATTCCAGCTTTTTTAAAATGCAAACCTAGTCTATAAGTAAAAAAGCAGATATGAAACTAATCACACCTGCTTAAAGAAATTATTTTCTTAGTCCTAATCTAGCTATTAAGGCTCTGTAACCTTCTAGATCGTTCTTCTTCAAATATCCTAGTAGATTTCTTCTCCTACCAACCATCTTTAATAGACCTCTTCTTGAGTGGTGGTCCTTCTTATGAACCTTTAAGTGTTCATTAAGTTCATTAATTCTAGCTGTTAGTAAAGCTATCTGTACTTCTGGAGAACCTGTATCTCCTTCTTTTCTACCAAAATCTTTGATTATCTGTTCCTTGTTCATTTCTTTCCTCCTAAAAATTTAAAAATCGCCATTAGCTAAGCAAGGAGTGGAGCCTCGTTTGCCGAGCCATGGTTAAACCTCTATTATTATAACACATCACTTTTTTAAATACAAGTTTTATTTCACCTTATCTATACTTGGCTTCACCTTATCTATACTTGATTTTAGACATGACACATAATTTTCCCTAACATAGGCTACATCTTTCTTGAGCTGGTTCATCAGGTCCTCTTTACTTTTAAATTTCACCTCATCACGCATATGTTCAACAAATTCAACCTTTAGTTCCTTACCATATATCATCTGGTCAAAATCCAGTATATAGGTTTCTATAGTAACTTTTTTCCCATGGACAGTTGGGTTGGTGCCGATATTGGTTGCTCCACAGTAGACATTTCCATCTACAGTGGCCAGGCTGGCATATATGCCCATCCTAGGAATCACCATGGACTTATCATAGTCTATGTTGGCTGTAGGAAAACCTATAGTCCTACCTATCTGCCTCCCCTCCACAACTATACCTTCTATACAATAGTACTGGCCCAAGAGTTTTTTTGCACCAGCCACGTCACCATTGCTTATCAGGGTCCTAATGTCTGTTGAGCTAACCCTCTTTCCGTCTAATAGGACTGGTGTTACTATTTCAACCCCAAAATTATACTCTTTACCAAAGTCTATTAACTTTTCCGGGTTCCCTTCCTTTTTTCTAGCAAAGGAAAAATCATGACCAACTATAACCTTTTTTATACGCAACTTATCTACCAGAATCTTTTTTACATAATCTCTAGCAGAAATTTGGGTCATAGTTATGTCAAATGGAATGTTTACATAGACATCCACACCTAGCTTTTCTATTAGGGCCTGTTTCTGTTCCTGGCTAATTATATTTTTTACATATCCCGGCTTGAAAAAGTTAACCGGATGGTTTGAAAAAGTGAATACTACACTTTTTAGTCTCTTCTTTTTAGCATATTTGACTGTCTTAGATATTAACTCCTGGTGACCCATATGTACACCATCAAAATTTCCTATGGTTACACATGTATCGGCATCTAAGACTATATCTTCAATACTATTAAAAACTATCATCACATCACCTATCTCTTTATCGTCTATTATAAAGCATCTATATTCTAAGTTTAATTTTCTATCTAATTTGAGAATTTAGGCCAACCTCTCTGCAAGTTACCCCGTCACTAAAAAAACTTATGACTCTTGACCATCAAAAGACCATCTTGCCTAATGAGCTGACCTGAACCTATAAAGCCATCCTTAGAATAGACCCTGACTAGGTCAGAATCCTCCCCCAGGTTGTGGTCGTCAAACCTTCTGTCCTCGATCTTACCGCCATTGGAATAATACTTTACAGCGTTATCCTTAAGTACTATATAGGGTAGGTCTGACAGAACATCCTCAACTGACCAAGAATTCTCTTCCAACTTATTTTCGTCTCTAAACCTTTCAAGGTCTTCTAAACTAATTGCCTTATCTATTTCAAATATACCCGTCTTGGACCTAATTAATCCTGTCATATGGGCACCTACTCCCAGTAGTTGTCCAAGGTCATGGCAGATACTCCTAACATAAGTCCCCTTACTGCATTCAACTTCAAAAGTGACTTTTGGCAGGTCCATAGACAAGATATTTATCCTCTTTATAATTACCCTCCTAGCCACAAGCTTAATCTGGTCACCCTTACCGGCCCTGACTAGGTCACACATCCTCTTTCCATTAACCTTAAGGGCAGAATACTTGGGTGGAAGCTGGTCAATAGGACCGAGTTGACTATTCATAGCCCTTATCAGGTCTTCCTCACCAATTCCTGATGGGTCCCTGACCTCTAGTATCTGGCCTGAAGAATCATATGTGTCTGTTTCTATACCAAGAACCATATCACAAACATATGTCTTGTCCTTATTCAGTATTAGGTCGCACACCTTGGTAGCCCTGCCCACACAAATGGGTAGGACACCTACTGCATCTGGGTCCAGAGTTCCAGTATGACCAACCTTCTTTATACCCAATATTTTTCTAACCTTGTAGACTACATCATGGGATGTCATCCCAGCAGGCTTGTAAATATTAAAAATTCTATCCATTACTTCCTATCCTTCTAAAAAAGTTTTTTTGCTTCCTCAAGAAGCATCTCCCTAACCTCTTCAATGCTTTTATCCCTAAAAGTACAGCCCGATGCTCTTATATGACCGCCACCACCAAAAGTAGCTGCCAGCTCAGTACAATCAATATATGACTTAGACCTTAGGCTCACCCTAATCTCATCAAGCTCTTTTTGTTTGACAAATATGCCCAGTTCAACACCATCAATATCCCTAGTATAAGGTATGATTGCATCTATATCACCATACTCTAATCCGTACTTGTCTAACATCTCCTTAGTAACTATGGCTATGCATATTTTTGAGTCAATTATTTCTAGTTTATTTAAACACTCACCAAGGATCCTGTAATAGGATGGTGAATTTTTCTGGTAAATATTCTCTATTATTTCTTGTTTTCTAGCTCCCCTGGCTATAAGGTCAGCAGCCATCATTAAAGAGGATGGCTCTGTATTTGAATACTGGAAGTTCCCAGTATCTGTGACCAGTCCAGCATAAAGGGGTGTTGCAATTTCTGATTCTATTATATGTCTAGACTTTATATCCTCATATCTGGTAATAATATTATAGACCAACTCACATGTTGAAGATGCCTTAGGATCTATATAGTTTATAAAGCCATAATCACCATTAGTATGGTGGTGGTCTATACAAATGATACCCTTAGCAGTCTCAAGCAGGTTCTTGTCTATACATATCCTATCATAAGACCCTGAATCCAGGGCTATTACTGTATATCCCTCTAGGCTGGATACCTGGTCAGAAGTATTTCTTAGGCCTTCTTTGTTCAAAAAAGCCAGGTTACTAGGATAGTCATCATCTAACAAATATATATATTCCTTATTCAAGGCATCTAAAAATCCACACATAGCCAATGATGACCCTATATTGTCACCATCTGGGTTTATGTGGGAAGTCACTACAAATTTATTCTCATTTAATATATAGTCTATTATCTTATTAATTTCTACAAGGAATTCTTCTGACAGACTCCTGTTTTTTATATTGGCCATCCTTCTACCTCCCTCAGTATAATCCATTATTAATTATACATGAAAAAGTGTATTTTGGCTATAGTTTGAGGACTTGTTGATTTATGATTCAGGTGGATAAATGATTGTTTCTTAATAGAGATTTTAGACTATATTTAGTATACAAAAAAGGAAGGCATCTAGAAATGACCTAGATTGCCTTCCCCCTTAGGAATAATTAAAAAGTTTCTTTTATATACTTTATATTTAATTTTCCTCAATATTTTCTACATCTTTAATCAATTCTGCTTTAACTAGTAGCCTTTGATAATTTTGAGGGTATGGGTGACACGTCATTAAGATTAACCTTGTCTTCCCTTCTTGTCTGGTGAACTTACTCCAGTCAGTCGGTTCTATTATTTCTCGTCCCACTACCTTATAGTGGAGAACCTCTTCTTTTGTAGTAATCTTTATTTCATCACCATCTTTTAATTTGTCGATTTTTAAGAAGGTTTGTTCTTCGTTTCTTCCTCCCCTGTGTCCTGCAAGTACAGTCACAGTATTTTCATTGGAAGAAGGTAAATCTGTACCTTCTAAAACTCCTGCTCCATCTTTTAGGGACTTAATCTTTGTATCTTCAACAATAGGTAGGACAACACCTATCTTGTCAATCCTTATGACTCCTATAGCCGATGAATAAATTTCACCAACTTCTCCTTGTATAGAAGTCTCATCTATTGTTTCAGAACCAGTTTTTTCTCCTCCTGACTGCTTGTCACTTTTTGCCTTATTATTTTTGGCCTGATTTTTGACAAGTAGACTTTCAAGGCTGGTAGCCTTATCTTTCATGCTGTGAAGTTTATACTTTTGGTAAAGTAAAAAACTCACAGAAAAAAGAACTAATATAATCCCTATATATATAAAGAGCTTTCCTCTTTTTTTTGTTTGATTTTTTCTTTTTTTACTTCGCATGTTTTCTAAGTCTATAACCTACTAATGACAGGCAAGCTCCTAGGGCAAGTATCAACCAAGCAAATGTTGATGGATTTATTCCATCTCCTGTCCTTGGAAGAACTGGTCTTGGATTAGGAGTGTTAGGCTTAGGTGGAGTTGGTTTATTTGGTGTAGGTTTATTTGGTGTAGGCTTATTTGGCGTAGGTGGTTTTGGTGGATCTTCCTTCTTGTTAGTAATTGTTATACCATCCCTCATACTTCCACCATAGATTACCTTATACTGCTTACCATCAAACTTAATAATATTTCCATTTTCTCCAACTTCTTTAATAGTATAGCGGTAGTATTCATCAGAATCTGACTTAGCTTCTAAATCAGTGAATTCTCCAGACCACTTATTAGCCTTGTTAAGTTCAAGTCTCTTACCTGTAGCCTTTCCTTCTCTATACAATTCTACTACTATCTTGTTTGTTGGTTCAGCGATATTATTATCCTTACTATCCTTCCACAACTTTGTCACCTTAAGGTCTATTTTATCTACTGTTGGTGGTGTCCATGGAGTATATGGTGGTGTGTAGTTATTGGTAATCTTAAAGCCATCCTTCATATCTCCTGTATAGTTTACACTAAACTGCATACCTCCAAATATGATTGAGCCTGCATTCTCTCCAACTTCCTTAACTGTATAATTATAGTAGGTTGTAGAGCCTAGTTTCTTTGCTACTGGAAGTTTCTTAAACTCTCCTGACCAGTTGTTGCCCTTATTAAGTTCAAGTCTATTGCCTGTAGCTACTCCATCCCTATATAGTTCTACTTCTAACTTTTCTACAGGTTTTTCACGACCTAATAGATTCCAGTTCTTTTCTACCTTTATATTTCTAAAAGGTGGTTCCATTGGTGTCCATGGTCTTTTTTCCTTATTGGTAACTGTAAGGCCATCTTTCATTGTTCCTCCATAAGTTACTCCATACCACTTACCAAGTAATTGAATGGACGCTCCACTTTCTCCAACTTCTTTGACAGTATATTTATAGTAGTTTGTAGATCCAAGACCATCAGCCACATCAAGTTTTTCAAAAGTACCTGTCCAGTTATTAGCCTTTGTTAGATCTAATTTTTTACCTGTAGCTACTCCATCCTTGTATAGTTCAACTTCTATCTTTTCTACAGGACCCACTCGGTCATTGTTGTCCTTATCTTTCCAAACCTTAGTAACCTTTAGATTTCTTGTTGGTGGTATCATCGGTGTCCATGGCGTTTTCTCCTTATTGGTAACAGTTAGGCCATCTGCCATTGTACCTCCATATGTTACTCCATACCACTTACCAACTAATTGAATGGCATTTCCACTTTCTCCAGTTTCCTTGACTGTGTACTTATGGATTGGTCCACCCAAGGTTGCTGATACAGGTAGTTTCTTGAATTCACCCGTCCAGTTGTTAGCCTTTGTCAGGTCTAACTTTGTTCCTGTTGCTGCTCCATCCTTGTATAGTTCTACCTCTATTTTTTCTACAGGAGCATTTAGGTCATTGTTATCCTTATCCTTCCAAAGCTTAGTAACCTTTAAGTCTCTTGTAGGCGGTATCATTGGTGTCCATGGTGTTTTCTCCTTATTAGTAACCGTAAGGCCATCTTTCATTTTACCTCCGTATGTTACTCCATACCACTTGCCTGCAAGCTGAATTGCGAAACCACTTTCTCCAGTTTCCTTAACTGTGTACTTGTGGATTGGTCCACCTAGGGTTGCTGATACAGGTAGTTTCTTGAATTCGCCTGTCCAGTTGTTAGCCTTTGTTAGTTCTAACTTTGTTCCTGTTGGTGTCCCATCCTTGTATAGTTCTACTTCTATCTTTTCTACAGGAGCATTTAGGTCATTGTTATCCTTATCCTTCCAAACCTTAGTAACCTTAAGGTCTCTTGTAGGTGGTATCATTGGCGTCCATGGCGTTTTCTCCTTATTGGTAACAGTTAGGCCATCTTTCATTGTACCTCCATATGTTACTCCATACCACTTACCAACTAATTGAATGGCATTT